>BNJS01003553.1_pt1 | contig 180834 bp, 277 predicted proteins | sample 8540461 | NCBI WGS metagenome assembly BNJS01 (sample SAMD00202454, study PRJDB9452) | human saliva metagenome | isolation source: human saliva | place: Japan
GAGAATTTATATGAAATTTCTAAAAATTTAATGAAATAGATTCCACTAATAACTATATGAAAGAAAATGTATCATCTTTTGAAAAATTATGATATAGTTTCAGCTAAAGTCCAAACAGCAGGTAGAGGAAGAAGAGGGAACTCTTGGTTATCACCTGAGGGTATGGCTCTTTTTAGTTTTTTTACTAAGACCTGAAAGAAGTCTAACTATGATTGAAGCAACAAAACTTCCTTTCATAGCAGGAATATCAACTTTAAATGCTTTGAAAAAAAGATAAAAGATGGAACTTATTCTTTTAAATGGACAAATGATGTCTTTTTTTCAATTCTAAAAAAATTATGTGGGATTTTAATAGAAAGAGTAAAAGATGATTTTGTAGTTGGTATAGGAATAAATGTAGCAAATAAAATACCAGAGGATATTAAAAAATATTGCTATTTCACTTGAAAGCGACTATGACATTGATAAATTGATTTTTGAAAGTTATAGAAGAATTTTTTCTATATTATGAGAAAATTTATGTCAGGAAAAATGGCTAGAAATTGTAGAAGAAATCAATAGAAATAACTTTCTTTAAAAGGATAAAAAAATAAGAGTACATATTGGAGAGCAAATATTTGAAGGAACAGCTAAAAAAATATTGCTGAAGATGGAAGATTAGAAATAGAAATGAATGGTGAAATTAAATTATTTAGTGTTGGAGAAATAACAATAGAAAAGGATTATTATTAATGAAAAAAAGTTGTAATTGGTATGAGTGGAGGAGTTGATTCCTCTGTTTCAGCTTATCTTTTTAAAAAGAGCAGGGCTATGAAGTTATAGGGGTAACTTTAAATCAACATTTAGAAGAAAAATTCAAAAAGATATTGAAGATGCAAAAAAAGTCTGTGATAGATTGGGAATAATACATGAAGTTGTAAACATCAGAAAAGATTTTGAAAACATAGTTATTAAATATTTTTTTAGATGGCTATAAGTCAGGAAAAACTCCATCTCCTTGTGTTATTTGTGATGATGAGATAAAATTTAAAAATTTTATTTGAGATAGCCGATAAAGTATAAGGCGGACTATGTAGCGACAGGTCACTATACTTCTGTTGAATATTCAGAAACTTTTTTTCTAAATACTTGTTAAAAATCTGTACATTCTATAATAAAAGACCAATCCTATATGTTATATAGATTAGCCCCTGAAAAAAATTAGAAAGATTGATTTTTCCTTTGAAACCTTATTCTAAACAAGAAATCAGAGAAATAGCCTTTAAAAATTGGTTTAGAAGTTCATGATAAAAAAAGACAGTCAAGGTGTCTGTTTTGCTAAAGAAGGCTATAAAGGAATTTTTTTAAAAGAAAATTTAAAAAGATGAAATAGTCAAAGGAAATTATATCGATAAAGAAGGAAAAATTTTAGGACAACATGAGGGCTATCAACTATATACCATAGGACAAAGAAGAGGTTTAGGGATAAATTTATCTAAAAATAGTTTTTATAACAGAGATAAGAGCTAAAACTAATGAAATAGTTTTAGGAGAATTTTTAGAACTTTTTACTAATGAAATAGAATTAACAAATTACAAGTTTGCAGTTGAATATGAAAAAAATAAAAGATTTAAACTTACTTGCAAGACCTAGATTTTTCAAGTACAGGTTTTTTTATGGTAAAATTGATTAAAAAAATAATGATAAAATTTATTTTAAATACAACGAAGAAAAATGCCCATAATGCCAAGGGTCAACATGTAGTATTTTTTTCTATGATAATTTTTGTTGTAGGTGGTGGAGAAATTAAGTAATTTTTTTAAAAAGTTTGTGGTATAATATTTACTGTAAATAAAAAAATATTTTTTTGTTTAGGGAAGATATGAAAATAAAAAGAAAGAATAGAAGAATTAAAGAATAGCAACGCAGGCTTGACACTATACTCATCACAAGAATTAAAAAGATTTAGAAAAGAATTGTTAAATTAAAAGAGGACTTAGATAAGTATAGAGACTCTTATTACAATGATAATGAAAGTCTTATCTCAGATTATGAATTTGATATTTTATTAAAAAGAACTGGAAAGCTTAGAAGAAAAATATCCAGAATACAAAGAGGCTTCATCTCCAACAGCAAGTGTAGGAGCAAGCTTTAAAAGAAAATAAATTTAAAAAAGTTGAACACGCACACCCGATGTTAAGTTTGGCTAATAGCTATAATATTGGTGAGGTTGTGGACTTTATTGAAAGAATAAAAAAAGAGAATTTCTAAGGAGCAAGAATTAAAAATATTGTTTGGAGGTTAAACTTGATGGACTATCTATCAGTCTAACTTACATACAAGGTAAACTTGTCAGAGCTGTAACTCGTGGAGATGGCTTTATTGGTGAAGATGTAACAGAGAATATTTTACAAATAGCAAGTGTTGTAAAAGACTTTACCACAAGCTATAGACATTGAAATCAGAGGAGAAATCGTTCTACCATTAACAAGTTTTGAAAAAGCTGAATAAAGAAAAGATTAGAAAAGGGTGAAGAACTTTTTGCTAATCCTAGAAATGCAGCAAGTGGAACTTTAAGACAATTAGATCCTAAGATAGTAAAAAGAAAGAGCCTTAGATGCATATTTCTATTTCTTAGTTGAAGCAGATAAATTAGGTTTAAAAATCTCACAGTGAAAGCATGAAATTCTTAGAATCTATGGGAATTAAAACAACAGGAATTTTTTTGAACTTTTAGAAAACTCAAAAGATATAGAACAAAAGAATAGATTATTGGGAAAAAGGAAAGAGAAAAATCTACCTTATGAAACAGATGGACTTGTTATAAAAAGTTGATGAGATTAATCTATGGGAAGAAATAGGTTATACAAGTAAAAACTCCAAGATGGGCAATAGCATATAAATTCCTGCACATCAAGTATCTACTGTTTTAAATGATGTTACTTGGCAAGTTGGAAGAACAGGTAAATTAACACCTGTTGCCGAACTAGAAGAAGTTGAACTATCAGGAAGTAAGGTTAAAAGAGCAAGCTTACATAATATTAGTGAAATTCAAAGAAAAGACATAAGAATAGGTGACAGAGTTTTTTTATAGAAAAAAAGCTGCTGAGATTATACCTCAGGTTGTAAAAGGCTATAAAAAGAAGAAAGAACAGGAAATGAAAAGACTATAGAAGAACCAATCAACTGCCCTGTATGTAATCATAAACTTGAAAGAGAAGAAGGACTTGTTGATATAAAATGTAAACGAAGAATGTCCTGCTAAAAATTCAAGGAGAAATAGAATATTTTGTTTCAAGAGATGCTTTTAAACATCATGGGACTAGGTTCAAAAGATAGTTGAAAAAAATTTATAGATTTGGGCTATATAAAAACTGTTGTAGATATCTATGACTTAAAAAAATCATAGAGAAGAGCTAGAAAAATATTGATAAGATGGGAAAAAAAGAAGTATAGAAAAACTTACTTAATTCAATAGAAGAAAGTAAGAATAGAGAATATGATAAAGTTATCTATGCTTTAGGAATACCATTTATAGGAAAGGTTGCTTCTAAAGTTTTTAGCTAAGGCTTCAAAAAAATATTAATAAGTTAATGTCTATGACTTTTGAAGAATTGACATCAATAGAAGGAATTGGTGAAATAGCAGCCAATGAAATAATAGCTTTTCTAAGAAGGAAAAAAACTCAAAAAAACTTGTAGTTGCTTTTAAAAAGAAAAAGGCTTAAAATTTGAAATAACAGAAAGTGAAACAAAAAGTAGAAAAATTTAAATTCTAATTTTTGCAGGAAAGAATTTCTTATTTACAGGTACATTGAAGCACTTCACAAGAGAGCAAATAAAGGAAGAAATTGAAAAAAATTAGGTGGAAAGAATTTAAGTTCAGTAAGCAAGAATTTAGATTATTTAATAGTTGGAGAAAAAAAGCTGGAAGTAAGTTAAAGAAAGCACAAGAAATTCCAACTATAAAAAAATACTAACTGAAGAAGAGTTTATTGAATTAAAAGATAAATTTGACTAAGATAGTAAATTATGTTAGAGTATAAAAATGATATTAAAAAAAGTGAGGAAGAAAAAAAGAAATGATAGGTGGTTTACTTAAAAAGATTTTTTGGAACAAAAAAATGACAGAGAAGTAAAGGCTTTTAACAAAAATTGTTGATCAGATCAATGCATTAGAACCTGAATATGAAGAACTTTCTGATGAAGAGTTAAGAGAAAAAAACAGACATCTTTAAAGAAAGATTAGAAAACGGAGAAACTTTAGATGATATTTTAATTGAAGCGTTTGCAACAGTTAGAGAAGCATCTAAAAGAGTTTTTAGGTTTAAGACATTATGATGTTCAATTAATTGGTGGTATAGTTTTTACATCAAGGGAAGATTACAGAAATGAAAACAGGGAAGGTAAGACTCTAGTTGCAACTTGTCCAGTTTACTTAAATGCCCTTGCAGGAAAAGGAGTTCACGTAATAACAGTAAATGACTATTTGGCGAAGAGAGATAGAGACCAAATGTCAAGATTATATGGATTCTTAGGATTGAGTTCTGGGGTTATCTTAAATGGACTTCCAACAGAACAAAGAAAAAGATCATATGAATCAGATATAACTTATGGAACAAACTCAGAATTTGGATTTGACTATTTAAGAGATAATATGGTATCAGATATGAAGAATAAAGTTCAGAGAGAACTAAACTTCTGTATAGTGGACGAAGTTGACTCAATACTTATTGACGAAGCTAGAACACCACTAATAATATCTGGTGCAGCAGAAGATAAAAATTAAATGGTATCAAGTTTCATTCCAAGTTGTATCTATGTTAACTAGAAGTTATGAAACAGAAAAAAATTAAAAAAACATTAAAGAGAAAAAGGCTATGAATATCCCTGATGAAAAATGGGGAGATTATGAAGTTGATGAAAAAAATCAAGAACAGTAGTATTAACAGAAAAAAAGGTGTAAAAAAAGAGTTGAAAAAGATATTAAAAATAGATAACCTTTATTCACCTGAACATGTTGAATTAACACATTTCTTGAACCAAGCATTAAAGGCTAAAGAATTATTTAAAAAGAGATAGAGATTATTTAGTTAGAGAAAATGGAGAAGTAGTAATAATAGATGAATTTACAGGAAGAGCTATGGAAGGAAGAAGATACTCAGATGGTCTTCACCAAGCTATAGAAGCCAAAAGAAGGAGTTAATATTGCTGCTGAAAACCAAACTCTTGCAACAATAACTCTTCAAAAACTATTTCAGAATGTATAAAAAGTTATCAGGAATGACTGGTACGGCTGAAACAGAAGCGACAGAGTTTATGCACACTTATGGACTAGAAGTAATAGTTATACCAACTAACTTTACCAGTTATAAGAAGAGATAATGCTGACTTAGTATATAAAACTAAGAATGGAAAAAAATAAAATCAATTATAGATAGAATAGAAGGGCTATATGAAAAAGGACAACCTGTTCTTGTCGGAACAATTTCAATAAAGAGTTCAGAAGAATTATCTGAATTATTAAAGAAAAAGAGGAGTTCCACATAATGTATTGAATGCTAAATTCCACGCTCAAGAAGCTGAAATAGTTGCTCAAGCAGGAAGATACTAAAGCAGTAACAATAGCTACTAACATGGCAGGTAGAGGAACAGATATTATGCTAGGAGGAAACCCTGAATTCATGGCTCTTGATGAAGTAGGATCAAGAGATGATGAAAGATTCCCAGAAGTATTAGCAAAAATATCAAGAACAATGTAAAGAAGAAAAAGAACAAGTTTTAGCTTTAGGTGGATTATTTATACTTGGTACTGAAAGACATGAATCTAGAAGAATTGATAACCAATTAAGAGGAAGATCTGGAAGACAAGGAGACCCTGGAGAATCAGAATTTTATTTATCACTTGAAGATGATTTAATGAGACTGTTTGGTTCAGAAAGAGTTAGTGTATGGATGGAAAGATTAAAAATTACCTGAAGATGAACCTATAACTCATGGAATGATAAACTCAGCTATAGAAAAAGCTCAAAAGAAAATAGAAGCTAGAAACTTTGGTATAAGAAAAAGTTTACTTGAATTTGATGATGTTATGAACCTTCAAAGAAAAGCTATTTATGAAAATAGAAATGAAGCTTTAGGCACAGATAACTTAAAAGATAAGATATTAGGAATGCTTAAAGATACTATTACAGCTAAAGTTTATGAAAAGTTTGCTGCTGAACATAAAGAAGATTGGGATATAGATGGATTAAATGAGTATTTAGAAGATTTCTATGTATATGAAGAGGAAGATGAAAAAGGCTTACTTGAAGGATACTAAAGAAGGTTATATTGAAAGAATATACAATGCTTTAGTTTCTCAATACAATAAAAAAAGAAGAAGAAATTGGTTCTGGTCTTTTTAAGAAATCTTGAAAAAAATATTTTATTTGAAGTTGTTGATAATAAGTGGAGAGAACACTTAAAAAGCTCTTGATGGATTAAGAGAAAGTATTTATTTAAGAGCTTATGGTCAAAGAGACCCAGTAACTGAATATAAAAATAATATCAAGCCAAATATTTGAAGAAATGATTAGTAACATTAAAGAACAAACTACATCTTTCTTATTTAAAGTTGCAGTAAAAACTGAAGAAGAAAGACGAAGTGTAGAAGAGTTTGAAGAAGAAGATGTAAAAAAATAGATTCTGAAGACTCATGTCCATGTGGAAGCGGTAAACCATATAATAAATGTTGTGGTAGATAATAAGGAGGAAAGATGAAAAAAAATACTATTTCTTTTTAGCAATGATTTTTTTACTTTAGTATCTTGTAGCTCAACTACAAACAAAAAAAGATTTAATCCAAAAAGTATTCTTTGGATAAAGAATCAGCACATAATTGGGAGACAGTTATGCCAAAATGTAATGGCAAATGAAGCTACAAACCCAGATTGGTATGGAGAGGATAATCCTTTAGTTAGTTTAAGAAAACAAGGAAAAAAATGTCAGAAAAAGAATTTTTATTTCTTAGATTATTTAGGAAAAAAACTCCTGCTAATGAAATAACAGATGATGAATTTGATCGTTTTGCAAAAAAATATTAACATCTTTTGTTAATAGAACTCCAAGAAAATTTATATTAGAAGAAACTAATATAAAAGATCCTAAAGGATTAGTAGATTTTTATGGTAAAAGAATCAAATTCAACTCAATTGGATAATCCTTCTAAATATATAAAAAGAAGTTGTTGCTGATAAAGATGAATGGTCTCAAATAGTTGCTTTATCTGAAAAAAATCAGACTTAAAATGATAAAGATGTTAGAAAATTAAGAAAATTATTAGCAACTTTTTGTAAAAAAAGAGATAATTTCTTTAATGAAGATGTTTGGTTACAAGTAGAAGTTTCAGATAGAGTATTATATCTTGCTCAAATGAGTAGAAAAAAATACCTAAAACAAAAATGGAATTAAACAATGTAAATGCTAAAGCACTTTTATTTAGCATATCCACAATTCTTATCAAAAAAATTGATAGATGGAGTAGATAATAAGAAGAATAAAATAGGAGCTATGTCACTAATTGTAACATAGCTCCATTTTTTTATGTTAAGAAGTAACTATTATCTTTTTTTCATCAGAGAAATCCAAACTAGCAAGTCTCTTATATTGTCTCCATCTTCTTTGAGCATCCCACATATTCTTTTCGAATAATTCATTAGCTTCATCAGGATTTGTTTTCTTTAATGTCATATATCTTGTTTCACCCATTAGGTAATCTTGATATAATTCCCATTTAGGTTCTTTACAATCCAATTGAAGTGGATTTTTTCCTTGACTTTCAAGTAGAGGATTATATCTGAATATAGGCCAGTATCCACATTCAGTTGCCAATTTCATTTCAGTTTGAGATTTTGACATACCTTTTTTAATTCCATGGTTGATACAAGGAGAGTAAGCAATAATTATTGAAGGTCCATTATAACTTTCAGCTTCTTGTATAGCTTTTAAGAATTGTTGTTGGTTAGCTCCCATAGAAACTTGAGCGACATAGATATGACCATAGCTCATACAGATAGCAGCTAAATCTTTTTTCTTTAAAGGTTTACCAGCAGCTGCAAACTTTGCAACAGCTGCAGTTGGTGTTGCCTTAGATGATTGTCCACCAGTATTTGAATAAACTTCTGTATCCATAACTATAACATTTATATCTTCTTTAGAAGCAAGAACATGGTCAAGTCCTCCATAACCTATATCATAAGCCCATCCATCTCCACCAACTACCCATTGAGATTTCTTAATTAGATATTGTTTTAAACCTATGATATCTTTAGCATAGCTTTCATTATTTCCTTCTAATGCAGCTAAAAATCTTAGGGAGTAATTTCTCTTGTCTTTGCAGCAAAGCATCTATTTTTCTATCCATTCACGGAATAAACCTTGTAATGCAGGAGTAACTTTATCCATAGAAACTTCTATAATATGTTGAATTCTATCACGAAGAGCTTCTACTCCAACATGCATACCAAAAACCATATTCAGCATTGTCTTCAAATAGAGATGATGCCCAAGCAGGTCCTTCTCCACAACAATTTTTTTAGTATATGGTGTTGATGGTGCAGATCCACTATAAACAGAAGAACATCCACTTGCATTTGCAACCATCATTCTATCTCCAAACATTTGAGAAATAACTTTTAGATAAGGTGTTTCTCCACAACCTGGACAAGCTCCATTAAATTCAAATAATGCTTGAGAGAATTGTGAACCTTTAACTGTATTTGTAGGTAATTTATCATTTTTTTATAACTTACTTTACTATAAATGTATGAAGCTTTTTTTATCTTCTTGATTTTTCTAATGCAACAGCTATTGGGTTCATATCAAGAGCCTTAGCAGGACATATATTAGCACAAGAACCACAACCAGTACAGTCAAGAGGTGTAACTTGTATTCTGTAACTTAAATTTTTCTAATCCTTTTTCCATTTGCTTTTTAAAGTAGAAAATTCTATAGGTGATGCAACTTTTTTTCTTCATCAGTGATTAAGAAAGCTCTTATAGCAGCATGAGGACAAACATAAGAACATTGATTACATTGAATACACTTATCTAAATTCCATATAGGTACATCAACAGCAACTCCTCTCTTTTCAAAAGCAGCAGTACCATTTTCAAATGTTCCATCTTCTCTACCTATGAATGCTGAAACAGGTAAATCATTACCTTTTATTGCATTGATAGGTTCAACTATATCTCTAACAAATGAAGTCAATAGTTCTGTTTTTACAATTAGAAGTATCATTGTTTTTATCAACTTTTTCTTGAGCAGAAACTTTTAAGTTTATCCACTCAGGATTTACTTCAATTTCAATTAATCCAGAAGCACCAACATCTATTGCCTTATAGTTAAGTTGAACTACATCATCACCTTTCTTTCCATATGATTTTAAAAGCATATTCTTTCATATTTTTTTGAGCTTCTTCATATGGTATGATTTCAGCTAATTTAAAGAAAGCTGATTGCATTATTGTGTTTGTTCTTTGCCCCTAAACCAATTTCATGAGCAAGTTTAGTTGCATTGATAATATAGAATTTTGCTTCAGCCTTTTGCCAAATCATATTTTATATTATCAGGAATGTTTTCTAAAAACTTCATCTTTGTCCCAAACACAGTTTAATAGGAATTTTTCCACCTTTTTTTAAGACCTGAAGTCATATCATATTGTTTTAAGTAAGCTGGTACAGAACAAGCAACAAAGCTTGGACTCGATACTAAATATGTAGCTCTTATAGGTTTCTTACCAAATCTTAAGTGAGATCTAGTAACTCCACCTGATTTTTTAGAGTCATATGCAAAGTATCCTTGAGCATATAAATCTGTTTTATCTCCTATAATTTTAATAGAATTTTTATTTGCTCCAACTGTTCCATCGGCTCCAAGTCCAAAAAAATAGACAGGCTTTTTGTAGATGGGATCAGCAACATTTAATCTTTCTCCAACTTCAAGAGATGTGAAAGTGACATCATCAACAATACCTACTGTGAAATTAGTTTTAGGTTTATCTTGTGATAAATTATCAAAAACAGCTTTTATTTGAGCAGGAGTTGTATCTTTAGAAGATAGTCCATATCTTCCACCAACTATTATTGGAGCATTTTTCTTTATCATAGAATATAGATTTAACATCTAAAAGTAAAGGTTCTCCAGGAGCTCCTTGTTCTTTTAGTTCTTTCTAAAACGGCAATCTTTTTAACAGTCTTAGGTAAAACATTAAAGAAATATTTTTTTCAGAGAAAGGTCTGTATAGATGAACTGTTATAAGACCAACTTTTTTTCTCCTCTTTTCAACTAAGTAGTCAACAGTTTCTTCAGCAGTTTGACATACAGATGCCATAGCGATTATAACTCTATCTGCATCAGCAGCTCCTCTATACTTAAATGGTTTGTATTCTCTACCTGTTTCCTTAGAGATTTCTTCCATATAGTAAGCAGCTATATCAGGTACTGCATCATAAAATTTGTTTTGAGCTTCTCTAGTTTGGAAATATATATCATCATTTTGAGCTGTTCCTCTTGTAACTGGATGTTCAGGATTTAAAGCTCTATCTCTAAACTTTTGAATTTCATCATAGTCAACTAATTTTTTACAAACATCAAAGTCCATAAGTTCTATCTTTTGAATTTCATGCGAAGTTCTAAATCCATCAAAGAAGTGAAGAACAGGAACTCTTGACTTTATTGCAGTAAGATGCGCAATTGTACCCATATCCATAACTTCTTGAACAGATCCACTAGCCATCATAGTAAAACCAGTTTGTCTAGTTGCATATATATCTTGATGGTCTCCAAAAATAGAAAGTGCTTGAACTGATAAAGAACGAGCAGATACATGTATAACTCCTGGAAGTAGTTCCCCTGCTATCTTATACATATTAGGAATTTTTAAAAGTAATCCTTGTGAAGCAGTATAAGTAGTAGTAAGAGCTCCAGCTTCTAATGAACCATGAACAGTACCAGCAGCTCCTCCTTCTGATTGCATTTCAACTAATTTAACGGGAACGTCAAATATATTTTTCATTCCTTTAGCAGCCCATTCATCAACGTATTCAGCCATTGGTGAAGAAGGTGTTATTGGATAAATACCTGCAACTTCTGTAAAAGCATAGGAAGCATAAGCTGCGGCTTGGTTTCCGTCCATTGTTTGCATAACTCTTTTCATATCCGTTTCCTCCTTAACATAAATACATTATATAGTTTTTTTATTTTTCTGTAATTTTATTATACAATATTTACTATAAATAGTAAAATAAAAATTATTTAAGATTATTTTTTTGTCTATAAAACTTAAAGTTTTTGTTACTTATTTGAGGGACTAGCTATATATATTATTGTAAATACTGCTAATAATAATTGATACCATAATAAAGGAATAAGCTGTGTTGGAGAAACTTTATCTCCAGCAAATCCTAAAAGAATTAACATTTGAGCACCATAAGGTATCATTCCTTGGAAGACACATGAGAATATATCTAAAAAGGCAGCACTTTCTCTTAAATCTACTTTATTGTTTTCAGAAATTTTTTTAGAGATTCCACCAGTTATGATAATGGCAACTGTATTGTTTTGCAACAGCTATATCAGCTAAAGAAACTAATAAAGCCTATACCAAGTTTTTGCACTCTTTTTTTACCAACTATAAATTTTTTGTACAGTATTTATAACCCAATCTATACCTCCTTCTCTAGTAACCATTTGTGCCATACCACCTGTTAGAAGAGAAAGAACAAAAAAATTTCTGTCATGTTTGTGAAAAAGCCGTTATAGATTTCTTTACCATAGCTTAGTAAAGTAAAATCACCATAAATGAAAACCAATTATTCCTGAAAGTAAAATTCCAGAAGTTAAAACTACGAAAAACATTTACTCCTACTAGTGCCATAACAAGTACAAAAAAACATAAGGTAAAACTTTAAGTAAATTGTATTCATGGCTCACTGCTTCAGGAACTACATCTGGTCTTGCAAAAATGAAAAAAAGTAAAATTATTGTAAGTATTGCAGCAGGTAAAGCTATATATGAGTTTATTCTAAATTTATCTTTCATTTCAACACCTTGTGTTTTAGTTGCTGCTATTGTAGTATCTGAAATAACTGATAAGTTATCTCCAAACATTGCTCCACCCATAACAGCAGCTAAAATTAAAGGCATAGGAACTCCACTTTTTTCACCAAGTCCAACAGCTATTGGTCCTAGTGCAACTATTGCTCCAACTGATGTTCCAGTTGCTGTAGAAATAAAAGCACCTATTATGAAAAGTCCAACAGCTATATAGTGTGGAGGAATATAAGTTATTCCTAAATTAACTGTAGAATCTACTCCACCCATAGCCTTAGAAACTATTGCAAAAGCTCCAGCTAAAAGATAAATAATACACATTGTGATAATATCAGGATGTCCACAACCTTCAAGGAAGGTATTAAATTTTTCTGTAATAGTTCCTCTAAAAATAATGAAAGCTACAACTATTCCAGCAAAGGCTGCTACTGGACCAGGTAATTGATAAAATGCTAATTCAACACCTTGTATATTTAGAAAAATTCCAGTTCCTAAATAAAGTAAAATAAAAAAACTAAAAAAATGGGATTAAACCTTTAAAAACTAGCTTTGTTTTTCTATTTTATTTTTCCATATGCTTACCTCTTTCGTCTCTTTAATTAAGTTTAAAAATTTCCTATATTTTTTTCTAAACCTTGTTCTAGGTCGGCAATAATATCTTCCACATTTTCAAGTCCAACTGACAATCTTACTAAACCATCAGTTATTCCAGCAGCTTCTCTTTCTTCTTTAGTATAAGGAGAGTGTGTCATAGAAGCAGGGTGTTGTATTAGAGTTTCAGTATCTCCTAAAGAAACAGCTAATGAACAAAGTTTTAAACTATTTAATAAAGTTTTTCCAGCTTCAAATCCTCCTTTTAATTCAAAAGAAATCATAGCTCCAAAATCTTTCATTTGTTTTTTTAGCAATTTCATAACCAGGGTGAGTTTCAAGTCCTGGATAGTAAACTCTTTCAATTTTAGGATGATTATTTAAAAATTCTACAACTCTTCTAGCATTTTTACAGTGTCTTTCCATACGAATTTCAAAAGTTTTCATACCTCTTATGATATAGTAAGCATCTTGAGGCCCTAGAACTGCACCTGTCATATCTTTTAGACCAACAAAACGAATTTGATCAGCAAGAGCTTTGTTTGTTATAACAAGCCCAGCTATAACATCTCCATGTCCATTTATATATTTTGTTACAGAGTGAACAACGATATCTGCACCTAATGTTAAAGGTTTTTGCATATATGGAGTAGCAAAAGTATTGTCGACAATAACTAGAGTATTAGGGTTTGTATGAGCTAGTTTAGCTAAGGCTTCAATGTTAACTATTTTTAAATTTGGGTTGGCAGGAGTTTCAAGATAAACAACTCTTGTGTTTTCTTTCATAGCATTTTTAACTTCGTCTAAATTTGAAGTATCAACAAAAGTAACATCAATTCCAAATCTTGTAAGTCCATGACACATCAAAGCAAATGTACAACCATATAAAGTTTTGTCTGTTACAATATGGTCACCAGCTTTCAAAATAGTCCATAATGTAGAAGATATAGCCCCCATTCCAGATGAAGTGGCAACAGCAGCCTCTCCTTCTTCAAGAGCAGCAATTTTATCTTCTAAAACTGTTGTTGTAGGATTTCCTAATCTTGTGTAAATATATCCAGCTTCTTCAAGAGCAAATCTTCTTCCACCTTGTTCAGCTGAGTCAAATATAAAGGTAGAAGTTTGATATATTGGCATAGCAAGAGTTCCATATAAATTTTTTTAAAGTTCCTGCGTGTATAGCAGTTGTCCCTAAACCACATTTTTTTATTTTCCATAAAAATTCCTCCTAGTATATTTGTTGTTTTTTTATATTATAATATTAACATAAAACGATTTATAAATAAATTATATATTCTAAAAACTGTCATAGTACACTATAAAAAGGAGTAAAAAAATGAATAAGAAACTTATAAGGAATTCCGATACTACTATCTCAACTCAGCTTTTTGAAATTTTGAAAACAAGATATTTTAGAAAAATAGGTGGAAGGAAAATGATAAATTTTTTTCAGTTAGACAAATATCTATAAAATATGGCTTAAATCCTAATACAGTTTTTAAAAGTTATAAAAAGCCCTTGAAGAAGAAGGTTATTTGTATAGTGTAAAAGGTAAAAGGCTGTTTTATAAAAAAAGGTTATAATTTAGATATAAGTCAAAGGATGACTCCAATTCTTAATACTTTTTCGTTTTTGGACAGATATCAAAGGATATGGAAATTAATTTTTTTCTAACGGAGGTCCTCCTAAAGAATATTTTTCCTATTCAAGAGTATAAAGAAATTTTTATCTGAAATATTATTAGATAAAAAAATGAAGGTAGAGAACTTATGGCTTATCAGAATATACAAGGGCTTGAAAGTTTAAGAGAAACTTTTAGTTGAATTTATAAAGAGATATGGTATTAGAAGAGAAAAAGATGACATTATTATTTGTTCTGGAACTCAAATAGCCTTTACAACTTATAAGTACAACTTTTGGACTTGTACCTAAAAAAACGATTCTTTTTATCTGATCCAACTTATCAAAAATGCGGTAAATATTTTTAAAAAAATTATTGTAATATTGAAAATATAGATATGAAAAAAATGATGGTTGGGATATGAATGAATTTGAAAATCTATTAAAAAAATAAAAAGAATAGATTTTTGTCTATATAATGACAAATTTTTCAAAAATCCAACAGGAGTGAGTTGGTCCTTTTGAAAAAAAGAAAAATGATAGAACTTTCAATAAAATATGATTTTTTTATATTATAGAAGATGAATGTTTTTTTCAGATTTTTTTACAAGTCACAAAATTATCCAAGACCAATAAAAGACCTTAGATAAAGGATGAAAGAGTATTTTATATAAAAACTTTTTTTCTAAGATTGTTATGCCATCATTGGCATTGACTATGCTTATTCCACCTAAAAAAATATACAGAAAGTTTTAGTTTAAATAAATATTTTTATAGACACTACAACTTCAGGAATAAATCAAAAAGTTTTTTTAGAACTTTATATAAAAAAGAGGTTTATTGGATAAACATTTAGAAAAAAACTTAGACTAAACTTTAAAAAGAAAAAAATGGAATATATGATAGATAAAACTACAAAAAAAGATAAAAACATTTAGAAATAATGCATCTACCTCAAGGTGGATTTTTTTCATATGGATTAAATTAGCTAACTATATAAATAGTGAAAAAAATTTTATTATAAGTGTCGTTTAAGAGGACTTTCTATTTTGCCAGGTTTTTGTATTTTTATTCAAACTCTGAAGAAGTTAGTACTAAAAATTAGAATAAGTACAGTTTCTTCAACTATTGAAGAAGTTGAAAGAGGCTTAGATATAATTCAAGATGTTTTTAAACAATTGTGATTTTTTTCAGAAATAAATTTAAAATAAAATTTTAAAATAAAAAAACTCCAAAGATAATCATTTTTTTATAATGAGATATGGAGTTTTTTTAATTTTTTTAGAAAAAAAGTTTTACAAGTGAAAAAATGCTTTTTGTTTGATTTTTTTATTAGCTAATATGGTATACTAAAAATGATAAATATAATTTTTTTCAAAAAAAGAAGAAAAAGTTGTTGTATTTAATTAAGGGAAAAATTTTTTTATGAATGGAAATGAAATTATATTTTTTTAATATTGACACTTGCCATTGGAATATTAGGTGGGTACTTAGCTAATAAAAAGAAAGTTCCTGCAGCCTTTATGATAGGGGCACTATTCGCTGTTGCTATTTTTTTAATATTTTTTTACTGATAGAGCTTTTTCTACCAACTTCATTTAAGTTTATAACTCAGGTAGCAACTGGGAACTTTTATAGGTTCTAAATTTCGTGCTGAAGATGTAAAAATGCTAAGAAAAGTTATTATTCCAGGTATGGTAATGGTTGTATTGATGATAGCTTTTCAGTTTTGTATTATCATTTATAATGTCTCATTTTTCTAGGAATAGACTATATGACTTCATTTTTTTGCAACTGCCCCTGGTGGAATAATGGATATATCATTGATAGCTTATGACTTTAAAGCTAACACTTCTCAAGTAGCACTTTTTACAACTGATAAGATTAATTTCAGTAATAAGTTTTTGTACCATTTTTTTACAAAAAAATGTTATGAAAAAAGCAAAGATAAGAAAGTGAATTTTTGAGAAAGAAATAAAAAAATGAAATAGATGAAGAAGAAAAAAATTTTAAATTAAAACTGAGAAATCATTTACTTTTACACTAGTAATTGGTATTATTGGAGGAATAATAGGTTATTTTTTTCTCATTTACCTGCAGGAACAATGAGTTTTTGCTATGGCTTTTGTAGCCTTCTTCAATGTCAGAACTCAAAAAGCCTATATGCCCCTACCACTTAGAAAAAAATAATTCAAACTTTTTGGTGGTGCTTTGATAGGAGCAAGAGTAACTTTTAGCTGATGTGGTAGCTTTTAAAAAAACTTTAGTCTTACCAATTATCCTTATAATAATTGGCTTTTTGTTTGATGAATGTTCTAGTTGGTTTCTTCTTATATAAGACAACTAAGTTCTCTCTATCCACAGCCTTGCTTTCTGCTTCACCAGGAGGAATGTCAGATATTTCTTTGATGGCAGAAGATTTAGGAGCTAATGGACCTCAAGTTGCCTCTATGCAATTTTTTTAAGAGCAATATTTATAGTGGGAGTTTATCCACTTATAATAAAAGCTTCTATAATTTCACAATTATTTTTTTAAATATGTTATAATAAAGAACTAAACAATGAAAGGAAAAAAAGATGATAATTACTTTAATTATACTTGCAATAATAATGTTTTTAATTATTATTTTTTTAATAAAAAGAGCAGTACCTGCTTTTCTATATCATCAGGTAAATCCTATCTCTAATGTTAGTCCGGAATTATTTGAAGAACATCTAAAAAGTTATAAAAAGAATATAAAATGAATACTATAACTATTTCAGAATTTTTATAATAAAGAAGTACCAACAAACTCTATACTTTTTGACTTTTTGATGATGGTTACTTTGACAACTATAAATATGTGTTTCCTTTATTAAAAAAATATAATATGAAGGCAACTATATTCTTAAATACTTTATATATAATGGATAAAAAGAGAAACGGAGCCTGAAATTAAAGGATAATAATACAGTAAATCTAGAAGCTATGAAAGAATATATCAAAAGTGGTAAAAGCTACTATAAATCAATATATGTCTTGGGAAGAAATAAAAGAAATGTATGATAGTTCTCTAATAGATTTTCAAGCTCATTCTCACAAGCATATGGCAATGTTTGTTGATACTAAGATAGAAGGGCTTACAAATAAGAATAGAATGGAAGCTCCTGAATTATACTTATATGGAGAATTGGAAGATAACTTTTCCTAGTTTTTCCCAAAAAGAGGAGAATATACAGGAAAAAGCCATACTTATAAAAAAAGAATTCTTCAAAAATTTTTTTAAAGAATTTTTATGAAAAAAAAATATAGAAAATAAAGTTACTGATAAAAAAATGAAATTCTAAAAAAATGTCAAGAATATATTGATGAAAAATAAAGAATACTTCTCTATCGAAAGCGAAGCTGAGTACAGAAAAAAAGAATAGAAGAAGATTTTTTTCAGAGAATAAAAAAATAATAGAAAAAAATCTAGGAAATGAAGTAAAAATTCTTTTTGTTGGCCTTGGGGACACAGAAGTAAAAGAAACAATTAAAGTTTTAAAAAGAACTAGGAGTAGTTGGCTTTTATATCTACAAAAAAAGGAACTAATTCTATAAAAAGCAAATTGGGATATGATAAGAAGAATTGAATTAAGAAACTATAATGTTAAAAAGTTTAAAAATTAATTTATTGCTTGCAAGAAATTTGATTTTTAGGAAAAAAATATGGTTGGATATCTTAACTAATGGAGGTGGCGTGTGACCTTAACCGTTTCAATAATAACTTTAAATGAAGAGAAAAAAACTTAGAAAGAACTTTAAAAATCTGTACAAGATTTTTGCTGATGAGATAGTGATTGTGGATAGTGGTTCAACAGATAAAACAGAAGAAATCGCTAAAAAAATTTGGAGCAAAGTTTGTATATCAAGAATGGCTTGGGTATGGTGCACAAAGAAATAAGGCTATAGATTTAGCAACTTCAGATTGGGTATTAAATATAGATGCTGATGAAGAAATTTCTCCAGAACTTGCTAAAAGAATAAAAAGCAATAAAGGAAAAATAGTCGTTATAAAGTATATAAAATAAACTTTATGTCAGTTTGCTTTTAATAAGAAAAATAAAACATGGTGGTTGGAGCAATTCATATAGAATAAGACTATTTAGAAAAAGATTCAGGAAGATTCAATGAAAATAGCGTTCATGAGGAGTTTGAAACAACTCAAGAGATAGCTAAAGCTTCATAAATTTATCTATCATCACACTTACTCTGATTTGGCAGATTATTTTGATAGATTCAATAAATATACAACTTTAGGGGCTATTGAATACTATAAAAAAAGGAAAAAAAAGCTAGTATAATTTCTATAGTATTGAGTCCAATATATAAATTTTTTTAAGAATGTATATAGTAAGACTTGGTTTTTTTAGATGGGCTTGAAGGCTTTCTATTAGCTACAACAAGTTCACTTTTATTAAATAGTGCAAGAACACTCGTGACTCTAGCACTCGTAGGGTGTTAGTCATGAGACATGTACTCGTAGAGTATGAATTGCACGAAAATTTTAGTAAGCATATAGGGAAACTTGTATGTAGACACGGAGCAAAACCGTGCAACGAAGAAACTGAATTGCTGGGAACTCTTAAAGCTAGTATAACCACAACATAATACCTAAGTGAGAATATGGTATAAGTGTGATGGTGGCGAAAGCAGAAAAAATATACTAGATGGTGCAAGGTTAAATCCTAAACATTATGATAATAGACAATCAGCAGCTAAGCCTGAAAAGGAAAGTTCAACGACTATCCCTCGTGAGGGGAGTACAATACAAGCGATTGGTATTGGAAGTGGTTTCGCCTAAGGTGTTGAGATACACTATGGATAAGATATAGTCTGTGCTTGTTAGAGATAACAAGAAGTTCATAAGAGAACTGCATAAGTAGTAGCGTACTTATGTGAACGACGCTTCCCACTGTTGTGGGGTTTTAAAAACTTTAAAAAAATATTTAAAAACAAATAAAAAAACATTACTTTTTTTAGTAGACTGAATGTAGAATATATGGTATAATATCTCTGATGAAAAAGGAGGTGATTATATATGTATTTAACATTAAAACAACAAGTAAAAACATCTTAGTAAAAAAAGAGTTTAAAAAAACTTAAAATATTTGTGCCATATAGCTAAGAATTTAAAGAATCAAGCTATATATAATGTTAGACAACACTATTTTTAAAAAAATAAAAAAAGTATTTAAGCTATAATGAAAATTATAAGATACTTAAAAAAATAGTGAGAATTACAAGAAGTTAAATTCTAATATGGCTCAACAAATTTTTGAAAGAAGTAGATGAAAGTTTTAAATCATTCTTTGCACTTTTTAAAACTTGCTAAGAATGGTCAATATAATGGTAAAATAAAATTACCTAATTATCTTGATAAAGATGGTTTTACAACTCTTGTTATAGGTTTTGTTAGATTAAAAGATGATATGCTGATAGTTCCTTATTCAAATTCTTTTTAAGAAAAACTCATCAGGAAGTTAAAGTTAAGCTACCATCAGTATTAAAAAGACAAGAAGATAAAAAGAGATTAGAATAATACCAAAACAACATTCTAGGTACTTTGAAATTCAATATACTTATGAAGTAAAAAGAAGTTCAAAGGGAATTAAATGAAAAATAACATACTAGGAATTGATTTAGGTATAGATAATCTTTGTACTTGTGTTACAAATACTGGAGCTTCATTCATAATAGATGGTAGAAAATTAAAAATCTATTAATCAATACTATAATAAGATAAATGCAAAAATTACAAAAGTATAAAAAGATAAGCAAAAGATTGAGCGCATAACATTGAGACAAAAGAGAATAACTAGAAAGAGAAATAATCGTATAAATGATTATCTTTCAAAAAGCAGTAAGAACAATTGTAAATTATTGTCTTAATAATGATATAGGAAAACTAGTTCTAGGATATAATGAAGATTTTCAAAAGGAAATCAAATATTGGAAGTATAAATAATCAGAACTTTGTAAATATACCATATGGAAAATTAAGAGATAAATTAATATATCTATGTAAACTATATGGAATAGAATTTAAACTACAAGAAGAGAGTTATACATCAAAAAGCAAGTTTCTTTGATGGAGATGAAATTCCAATATATGATAAAGAAAAATCTGCAAGAATATATATTCAGTGGAAAAAGAATAAAAAGAGGACTATATCAAACAAGCGGAGGTAAACTTATAAATGCAGATTGTAATGGAGCATTAAATATTCTAAGAAAAAGTAAAGTTGTGGACTTAAGTGTCCTATACAATAGAGGTGAGCTGAACACACCTAAAAAGAATAAGGGTAGTGTAAAGCTATCAAACTTCTTAGAAAAATTTTTAAATATTTTTTAAAGATTTTTAGAACCCGCAACTCTAGCACTCGTAGGGTGTCAGTCGTGGGAGGTTCAGACTATGAGTGAAGTATTATAAATTAAGAGAAATATACAAAAATAAGTCCTATATTGAAAAAGGAAGGAAACAATGGAAATTAAAAGAATTTTTAGTTTCAAGAACAGATAAAATTGGAGATTTAATTTTATCTATACCTAGTTTTTTTATGATAAAAAAAAATGTATCCTAATGCAGAGCTTGTAGCCATTGTTAGGAAATATAATATGGATATAGTAAAGAACTTACCATATATTGATAGGTTTGTTATAATTGATGACTACACTAAGGCCGAACTTTTAGAGAAAAATTGCCTATTTTTAAAGCTGATGTTTTTCATAGCCTTATATAATGATAGTTATATTGTTGCACTTGCAAGAGCAAGTAAGGCTAAAAATAAGGATAGGACCTATATCTAAATTGAAATTCATTTTTTTACATATAATAAAGGGTCTTACAAAAAAAGATCAAGATCAGTTAAAAAAATGAAGGTCAATACAATTTAGACTTAGTTGCAAAACTAGATAAGAAAAAAATTTTCAATGTTATATGAGTTAAATACAAAATTGGTGCTTACAGATGATAATAGAAAAAGTGGCAGATACATTCTTTAAAGAAAATTCTATTGAAGGAAATGTCTTGTGGTAAATCCTTTTATAGGAGGATCTGCTAAAAAAATATAACAGATGAACAATATGTGAGTATATTAAAAAAAGTAAAAGAAGAAATGCCTGATTTAAATATTATTGTTACAAGTCATATATCAGATGAAGAAAGAAATGAGAAATTCTGTAAAGATATAGGAAAGACAAAGTCTTTAGTTTTTTTCTAATGGAGCAAGTATTTTTAAATACAGCCTCAATAATAGATAGAGCAGATGTATATTTTGGTGCTTCAACAGGTCCAACTCATATAGCAGGAGCATTAGGCAAAAAGAATAGTAGCTATATATCCTAATAAGAAAACTCAAAGTATAACTAGATGGGGAGTTTTTTTGGAAATTCTAATGTTGAGTATATAGTTCCTGATGAAAATAATCCAAATGAAGATTATAAAAATCCATACTTTGATAACTTTACAGAGGAGATGGAAGACAAGGCTGTTAAATATATATTAGAGGGATTAAAATGAATATTTTTAATAATACATACAGCTTTTTATTGGAGATATTGTACTTTCGACTGCTTTTGGTATCAAAGGTAAAAGAAAAAGTATCCTGACTCAGATATCTATTATTTGACAACACCTTTAGGGAAAGAAATACTAAAGAATAATCCTAAAAATTAAAGAGATTATTGCCTATGATAAAAAGAGGAAAAGATAAAGGGATTTAAAGCCTTTGTTTCTTTTTGTAAGAAAAGATTAGAAAAGTTAAAAATAGATGTTTGTTTAACTCCACATAGATACCTAAGAAGTAGTGTATTATCTTTCTTAAGTGGAGCCAAAAATAAGAGAAGGTTATGATATAGCAAACTTAGCTTTTTCTCTTCAATAAAAAAATTAAATATGATAAGACAAAGCATGAAGTGGAGAAACTACTTTCTTTTGTAGATGATAATAATACTAAAAAAAGATATGAGCTTGAGATGTATCCTGACGAAAAATGATAAGAATAAAAATAGATTCTTTACTTAAAAAAATTTATCAGACAATAAAAAAAGATAATACTTATAGCACCTGGAAGTAAATGGTTTACTAAAAAAATGGCCTGAAGAATACTTTTAGAACTTTGATACAAAACTTAGTTAAAAAGAGATGATTTACTGATAGTTATAACAGGTGGAAAAGAGGAGAAAGAAATAAACTTAGAACTTGATTCAAAAGTTTTAGATTTAAGAGGAGAAATAAGTTTATTGCAACTAGCAGAGCTTACTAAAAGAGCAACATTAGTTGTTTCAAATGATTCTGCTCCTATCCATGTAACATCAGCTTTCCCAAATACTAGAATAATAGGAATTTTTGGACCAACAGTTAAGGAATTTGGTTTCTTCCCTTGGTCTCAAAATAGTAAAGTATTTGAAATTGATAATCTATATTGCAGACCTTGTGCAATACATGGAGGAAATTCTTGTCCTGAGAAACATTTTAGATGTATGAGGGAAATTACTCCAGACTTAATAGAAAATGAGATTTACAATTATATTGCTAGTACTGATGATAAAAAAAGGTGAAAGCCAATGAGTAAAAAAATAAGATTCCAGAAAAAAAATTATAAAGGTTTTTAAAAAGATGATCATAGAAGTTATGTCTATGTCTTTGAATTAGAGCCTTATGGCGATAAAAAAAATTTGTGTATAAAGAATCAAGAGAAAAAAATAAAAGAAAATGGCAAAAGATTTTTTTAAATTTTTTTAGAGGGTTCTGAAAGTAAAAGAGAATATTATCAAATGGAAAAAAATAAATTCTTTGGGACTTAAAACAGCAAAACCTGTTTTCTATAATAAAGAGTATTTAATGTATGAGTATATTGAAGGAAATGAACCAACAGTAGATGACATTGACTTAGTGGTAAAAAGAACTAAAAAAAATACATTCTATGGGTTATTTGCATGGAGATTCACATATTAATAATTTTTTTAATATCTCCTGAAAAAGAAGTATATATAATCGATTCAAAAATTTCAGAAAAAAATAAATATGGAAAAATTTGGAGAAAATCTTTGAAATGATGTATTTAGAGGACAGTGTAGGAATAGAAATTGACTATGATAAAAAAAGTTTTTTTATTACAAAGGTGCAATGTTACTTAGAAAATATTTAACTTTTTTTCAAAAATTAAAAAAATATAATCAGAGGAAAAATAAATTGGAAAAATCGAAAAAGAATATTAGTTATAAGGTTAAGTTCAATAGGAGATGTAATACTTACAACTCCAGTGTTAAAAAGCATTTAAAGAAAAAAATATCCCTGAAAGTATAATTGATTTCTTAGTGATAGACAAATTTAAAAGATGCAATAAGTTTATCGCCCTTATGTAGATAATCTTCTGCTCTTTAATAAAGAAAAAAATGATGGTTTATCAAATTTAATAAAGTTTGCTAAAGAACTTTCAAAAAAATGAATATGACTATGTATTTGATTTACATTCTAAGTTTCGTTCAAAAATAATTACATTTATTTTGAGTAAATTCTATAAAGTGAAAATCATACACCTATAAAAAAAGAGCTTTTTTTGGAAGTCTATATTAGTCAATCTGAAACTTATTAAATATGAAGTTGACAATACTATAATTAAAAAAATTATTTTTTTCAGCTTTTTAAAGATTTTTGAGTTAAAATATCAGGGAGAAGATTTAAATTTTTTTCATTTGAACCTGAGTTAAAAAAATAAATTTGAAAGAATATAAGAATGCTATAGTTTTTGCTGTAGGAGCTTCAAAAAGAAACTAAAAAAAGTGGACAGTGGAAGGCTTTTGGAAAACTAGCAAAAAAACTATATGAAACTTATGGCAAAAAAATAATTTTTAGTTGGTGGCAAAAGAAGATTATGAAAGATGTGATACAATAGAGAAAAATAAGTGAAAAATTCTGTTATTAATTTGGCTGGAAAAGTTAAGTTTAAAAGAAACAGGAGCTCTACTATCACAGGCAAGATTTTTTTGCTTACAAATGATTCAGGACCTTTTCCATATTGCAAGAGGTGTAGGGCTGTAAAACATTTGTAATATTTGGACCCACAAGTCCAGGAATGTTTGACTTTTGGAGAAAAATGATGTTTTTAGTCTATAATAAGATTGAATGTACACCTTGTAGTTTACATGGTGATAAAGTTTGTCCCAAAAAAACATTTTTAAATGTATGAAAGAATTAAGTTATGAAAAAGTTTTTTTAAAATAATAGAAAGTAAGGAGTGGTAAAAAGAATGGCAGCAAAAAAAGATAAAAATACCCCAGATTCAAAAATAACTGATAAAGAAGGAAAACAAAAAGCCGTTAACGATGCAATGGCAGCGATTACAAAAGGTTTTGGTGCTGGGCTTATTATGAAATTGGGAGAAAAGAGTTCTATGAATGTAGAATCTATCCCAACAGGAAGTATAAATTTAGATATAGCTTTAGGAATTGGTGGAGTACCTAAGGGAAGAATTATAGAAGTTTATGGAGCAGAAAGTTCTGGTAAAACTACTCTTGCTTTACATATCATAGCTGAAGCACAAAAACAAGGTGGAACAGTTGCCTTTATCGATGCTGAACATGCTTTAGATCCAGTTTATGCAAAAGCTTTAGGTGTAGATATAGATGAACTTTTAATTTCTCAACCAGACTATGGAGAACAAGCACTTGAAATAGCAGATACTCTTGTTAGATCAGGGGCTATTGATTTAATAGTTATTGACTCAGTTGCAGCTCTTGTTCCAAAGGCAGAAATTGATGGAGAAATGTCTGATCAACAAATGGGACTACAAGCAAGACTTATGTCAAAAAGGTTTAAGAAAAATTAACAGGAAACCTTAATAAATACAAGACTACAATGATTTTTATTAACCAAATCAGAGAAAAAATTGGAGTAACTTATGGACCAACAACTACAACTACAGGAGGAAAAGCTCTTAAATTCTATGCTTCAGTTAGATTAGAAGTTAAGAAAATGGGTACAGTAAAACAAGGTGACGATCCAATAGGAAGTGAAGTTGTAGTAAAAGTAACTAAGAATAAGGTTGCACCTCCATTTAAAGAAGCAGCTTTTGAAATACTATATGGAAAAGGAATTTCAAGAGTAGGAGAAATTATAGATGCAGCTGTTGCTAGAGATGTAATAGTTAAAGCTGGTTCTTGGTTTAGCTTTAGAGAGCAAAAGTATAGGTCAAGGAAAGGAAAAAGTAAGAATAGAATTAGAATCAAATCCAGAATTATTAGCACAAGTTGAAGCAGACTTAAAAGAAGCTATTTCAAAAGGACCTGTTGATAAGAAAAAGAAAAAATCTAAAAAGGAACTTGCTTCTGATGATGCAGATACTGATGATGCTGAATTAGATGAGGATTCAAGTGAAGACAGTAACGATTAAAGGGAAATAAACTTTTTCCTTGAAAATGATAAAATTATCTATTTAACTAAAGAAATGATTGCTAAGTTTGATTTGAATGGAAAGACTTGTCTCAGATGACAAGACTTTCTATTCTCTTATCTATTTTAGAATAAAATTATCAGCTTACAATATGTTGGCGAAAGAGAGATTATTTTTAAAAAAAGAATTAAAAAAAATAAATTGATAGAAAAAAATTGGTTTTGCAGATATAGTTGAAGATGTTGTAGAAGATTTTTGAAGAAAAAAAGGCTATTTAGATGACTATGAAAAAAAGCGAAGTCTTATGCAAGTCAACATTCTAATTATGGAGCTAAAAAAACTATCTTTTTATTTTTCTATCAAATGGGTGTTGATAGAGAGACCATCTCTGAAATTTTTAGAAGATGATAAGGATAATCAAATTGAAAAAAATAAAAGCAACTTTGGTATAAATTAGGTAATAAAGAAAAACAAAAGAAAATTGAAAGTATTTTTAAGGAAAGGCTTCTTATATGGAGATATTAAAAAAAGCTATATCTTCAATAGAAGAGGAGGAAGAAGAATGATTATTTTAGGTATAGAAAGTTCATGTGATGAAACTTCTATTGCAGTTGTAAGAGATGGAAAAGAAATTTTATCAAATAATATTTCTTCACAAATTGAAATTCATAAAGAATATGGTGGAGTTGTTCCAGAAATTGCTTCAAGACAACATATTAAAAAAATATAGCTACTGTCCTTGAAGAAAGTTTAGCAGAAGCAAAGATTACTCTAGATGATGTGGACTATATTGCAGTGACATATGCACCAGGACTAATTGGAGCTCTACTTGTAGGACTTTCATTTGCTAAAGGATTATCTTATGCAAGAAATATTCCTATTATACCTGTTCATCATATAAAAGGACATATGTATGCAAACTTTTTGGAACATGAAGTAGAATTACCTTGTATTTCACTTGTTGTTTCTGGGAGGGACATACAAATATTATCCATATTGATGAAAATCATAAATTCACTAACATAGGTGAAACTTTAGATGATGCAGTTGGAGAAAGCTGTGATAAAGTTGCAAGAGTTTTAGGATTAGGATATCCTGGTGGACCTGTTATAGATAAGATGTACTATAAGGGGATAGAAACTTTTTAAAGATTACTAAGCCTAAAGTTTCAAGATTTGACTTTAGTTTCTCAGGAATAAAAACTGCTATTATAAATTTTGATAATAATATGAAAATGAAAAAAATCAAGAATATAAAAAAAGAAGATCTAGCTGCTTTCATTCTTAGGGAACAGTTGTAGATATTCTTTGTGATAAAACTTTAGATGCAGCTATTGAAAAAAATGTAAAAGACTATTATGCTTGCAGGAGGAGTTGCTGCAAACTCTTTATTAAGAAGTCAACTTACAGAAAAAAAGCAGCTGAAAAAGGAATTAAAGTTATATATCCAAGTATGAAATTATGTACAGATAATGCAGCTATGATAGCTGAGGCAGCATACTATAAGTTAAAAAAATGCTAAAAATGAAGAAGATTGTTTTTGCAGGTTTAGACTTAAATGGTGTTGCAAGCTTGATGGTTAGTGATGAAAAAAAGCCATATAAAAAAATTAAGTGAGTTATAATTTTATAACTCACTTTTTTAATTCTTTAGCAGAAATATGTTGAAAAAAACTTCATTAACAATACCTTCACCAACTATATTTCCACCTTTCCATTATCATAAACTTAGTTCCTTCTAGTTAGACCAGAGTAATCTACTCCTTCATATAAAGGTAAAAGCAGAAGCTATTATTTCTTTGTCAAATACAACTTCTTCACCATCTATAAAAGTTACTCCTAAATATTCAGTATCACCCTTTTATAACAAGATGTGGATTGTATTTACTATTAGTTAAATTAGGTGGAGTTTTTTTCTTTTTTTACTAAAAAAATGTGACCAAACATATTAATGTAAAAATCTAAATTATTCATATTTGTACCTCATTATTTATAAAAAAAGGTGCATGCTCGAAGTCTTGTAATCAACACCTTTATAGTATAATTGTTATTTTCTATTATCCTTTATTTTTTTACAACTACTCTAAATTGTCTTTCTGGATGGTTTTCTACATTTACATATTGAATTCTTGCTTCTAATATATCTCCATATCCATAATAAAGTAATGTACTTAAAAAAAGAATTTTTTTCTTTAGGAACATAACCAAGTTTTTTTATCCTTATAATAGATAGCAACAGCTTCATTGTCATAAGGATTATCTGTTTCTACTACTAGAGTAACAGCTTGTCCAAGAGATAGTTCATTTATAACATCTAAAACCATCATAATAAGCAAAACCAGCAACATGAAAAATCAACTATATGTCTTGGTGGTTCATATTTGTGAACTTTTAAATTCTCTGCTATTTTTTTCATCAAAAATACCTCATAAAAAAATCTCCCCTTTCTTTATGAATAGCTTATTTATTTAACATATATAATGTGTATAATCCTTTTTAAACTTAAGTTAGCATCATATTCATCAATTTCATCAATTTCAGCTGATAAAATTCTTCCCAAACCACCAGTTGCTAGAACAAAAATTTCTTCCCCTAATTCTTCATTAATTTTTCTTAATGATATGTTTTTATTTGTCCTGCATAACCAAAGAATATTGCAGCTTGTATTTGTTTCATAGTATCAGTACCTAAAAACACTACTAGGAGTAGTAAATTTTACTCTAGGTAATTTAGCTGTATTTCCATATAGAGCATTGATAGACATATCTATACCAGGAAGTATTCCTCCACCAATATAAACTCCTTTTTTTCAATACATCATAAGTTGTTGCAGTACCAAAGTCAAAAAAATAACTAAGTTTTTTTGTCAGGATATTTTTTTGCATAGCTTCTGTGATGTCTATTATTCTATCAGCACCAAAACCAGTGTAATTTATTCCCTTTGCAAAAAGTAAAAGGAATTTTCTTTTCTAAATCAACTATTATTGCTTCAACTTTAAAAATATTTTTCTTGCAAAAAAATTGGAAAGTTATTATTATATTTGGAACAACAGATGAAACTAGAATTGCATCAACCTTTTTCAATTGAAATATTATTAAATTTTTGTAATATTATTGAAATATGAGAAATATTCATCTTCTGTCATCTTATCATTTGTAGCTAGTCTAAAAGTTGAAATTAATTCACCTTTATCATCATAAACTCCTGTAACTATATGTGTGTTACCAATATCAATACCAATAATCATTTTTTTCTCCTTAATAAAAAGATTGTATTAGTTGTAATTTTTTTCATTATAGCCATATATACAGATAATGTCAACATCATATTTTTAGATGTTGACAAGTAAAAAAATTATGGTATATATTATATTAATTATTAGCCATCACTCTACAGGAGTGCTAAAAAGGAGGAGAAAGATGAGAAAAAGAAGAAAAAAATCTTTAAAAGCAGAGACTAAAGAACTGCTTTAATCTAATGATACATTCGATTTACACAAATAAGGAAATATTTTTTTAAGAGAGTTAATATCTAATGCCAATGATGCTATCGATAAATTAAAAATTTCAGTCATTGACAAATAATGAGCTTTTTGAAAGATGATGATAAATTTAAAATAGAAATCACTGTTGATAAAGATAATGGAACTTTGACTATAAAAAGACAATGGTATTGGTATGACTTATGATGAAGTTGATGAAAATATAGGTACTATTGCAAAATCAGGTTCAAAAAGTATTTAAAGAACAATTAGAAGCAGCTAAGAAAGCTGATATAGATATAATAGGACAATTTGGAGTAGGTTTCTATTCAGCTTTTTATTGTAGCAGATAAAGTTACTTTAGAAACAAGATCACCATATTCAGAAAATGGAGTAAGATGGGTATCTTCAGGTGATGGAAACTATGAGATAGAAGAAATATCTAAGGAAAAATAGAGGAACAGAAATCACTTTACACTTAAAAGATGGTGAAGAATATAGTGAATTTTTTTAGAAGAATGGAAAATAAAAGAATTAGTAAAGAAATATTCTAACTACATAAGATATGAAATTTACTTTTAAAGATGAAGTTATAAACTCAACTAAACCTATTTGGAAAAGAGATAAAAAGGAATTAAAAGATGAGGACTATAATGAATTCTATAAGGCAACTTTCCATGATTGAATGATCCATTATTCCATATCAATTTAAAAAGTACAAGGTAATATTGAATATAATGCCTTACTATTCATACCTAAAAAAATTACCTTTTTGATTACTACACAAAGAACTTTTAAAAGAGGTTTACAACTATATACTAAAAATGTATTCATTATGGAAAAATGTGAAGATTTAATTCCTGAATACTTTAATTTTATCTCTGGACTTGTTGATTGTGATAGCTTATCACTTAATATTTCAAGAGAAATATTACAACAAAAATAGTGAATTACAAGCAATCTCTAAAAAAATCTAGAAAAAGAAGATAATTTCTGAGTTAGAAAAAGTATTGAAAAATGATAGAGAAAAATATATAGAATTTTGGAAAGAATTTGGAAGATGTATCAAAGGTGGAGTTCAAGATATGTTTGGTATGAATAAGGAAAAATTGCAAGACTTATTGATATTCATATCTTCTTATGATGACAAATACACTACATTGAAAGAGTATGTGGATAGAATGGGAGAAAATAAAGAAATCCTTTATGTTCCAGCTGAAAGTATAGATGCTGTAAAAGCTCTACCAAAAATGGAAAAAAACTAAAAAGAACAAGGAAGAGAAGTTTTTAATCTTAACAGATAAAATAGATGAATTCACTTTAATGGCTATGAGAGATTACTCAGGAAAAGAATTTAAATCTATAAATAGCTCTGATTTTAAATTATCTGATGATAAAGAAAAAGAAGAAGAAATTAAAAAAATAGCTGATGAAAAACAAGACTTTAATTGAAAAAAAGCTAAAGAATTTTTTAAAAGATAAAGTAAATGAAGTTGAATTGAGTAACAATATAGGTAACTCTGCTTCATCTCTTCTTGCAAAAGGTGGACTTAGTTTAGAAATGGAAAAAAACTTTATCTGAAATGACTAATAATAACGATGCTCCTAAGGCTGAAAAAAATACTTGCTATCAATCCAGAACATGTGTTGTTTGATAAGCTAAAAGCTGCTGAAGGTACTGAAAATTTCAATAAATTAGTTGATGTGTTATATAACCAAGCATTACTTTTTAGAAGGATTTAGTATAGAAAAATCCTGTTGAATTTATCAAAAATCTTAATGACTTATTAGTTTAAGTACAATAAAAATGTACCTAACAATACTATTTTTTTATTGACACTTTAGTAATCGTTTTTTGAAACAAATTAAAGCATTTTAAGAAAATTTAAAAAAATATTCATTTGAAAAAAATAATAAAAAAATATGGTAAAAGTATAAGTAGCAAAATTATATATGACAAATTTACTTGTTAAATATTTCTAAATAATAAGGAGTGAGATAATGAACGAAAAAAATTAGAAAAAAATGAGAAATGGAAAAGGATTTATTGCTGCACTTGACCAAAGTGGAGGAAGTACTCCAAAAAGCATTAAAAATTATATGGTGTTAATGAAGATCAATATTCAAACGAAGAAGAAATGTTCGACTTAATTCATAAAATGAGAACTAGAATCATTAAAAGCCCAGCTTTCAATGAAGAAAAATCCTAGGAGCTATCTTATTTGAACAAACTATGGATAGCAAAATAGATGGAAAATATACAGCAGACTTCTTATGGGAAGAAAAGAGAGTTTTACCTTTCTTAAAAATAGATAAAGGACTTAATGATTTAGATGCTGATGGTGTTCAAACAATGAAACCAAACCCAGGATTAGCAGATCTTTTAAAGAAAGCTAATGAAAGACATATTTTTTGGAACAAAAATGCGTTCAGTTATTAAAAAGCATCTCCAGCTGGTATAGCAAGAGTTGTTGACCAACAATTTGAAGTTGCAGCTCAAATAGTTGCAGCAGGACTTGTACCTATAATAGAACCTGAAGTAGATATTAACAATGTTGATAAAGTTGAATGTGAAGAAATATTAAGAGATGAAATCAGAAAACATCTTAATGCTTTACCTGAAACTTCAAATGTTATGTTAAAACTTACTTTACCAACAGTTGAAAACTTCTATGAAGAATTCACAAAACATCCAAGAGTAGTTAGAGTTGTTGCTTTATCTGGAGGATATTCAAGAGAAAAAGCTAACGATATTCTTTCTAAAAAAATAAAGGAATTATTGCAAGTTTCTCAAGAGCATTAACTGAAGGATTATCAGCTCAACAAACTGATGATGAATTCAATAAAACTTTAGCAGCTACTATTGAAGGAATCTATGAAGCTTCTGTAAAATAATAAAAGTTTTTAAATATGAAAATCAATTGTAGATTGAAATAATTTACAATTGATTTTTATTTTTTTCTTATTTTTTTGCAATAATATTTTTGAAAAAGTAAAAAAATAAGATATACTATTGATATGAAATCATTTAAGGGGTGGGGCAATGAAAACAGTAGAAGAAATACTAAAAAAATTGATACTTTAGATAATTTAGAAAAATATCAAGAAATTATTGATATGATAGAAGAACTCCCAGTTGAACAATTAAACAATCAAATTATAAGTGAACAAGGTAGAGCATATAACAACATAGGTGAATATGAAAAAGCTATTGAAATTTTTAAAAACTATAGAAACAGAAGAAAAAGGAACTAGGCGTTGGAATTATAGAATAGCTTATTCTTATTATTTTTTAGAAGATTATGAAAAATGCTGAAAAAGTATTTTTTTAAAAAGCTAATGAAATTGGACCAGAAGATGATGAAATAAAAAAATTATTTATTAAATATATATATAGATTTATCTAAAAAGCATCTTAATGAAAAATAAAGAAGAAGAAGCAATAGAATACGCATTAAAAGGCTAAAAGATTATATAACAAATGATGAAAATAAAAGTTCATGTTTATTCTTATTTAGCTTGGATGTATGATAAGATAGAAGCTTATGATATAGCTGAAGATTTATTAAAAATCTATTCTTAATTGTAAAACTGACCAAAGAAATGAAATTTGGGCTTTATTCTGAATTAGGATATTGCTTAGGAGAACAACATAGATATCAAGAATCTTAGAAGCACTTATAAAAGCATCTGAAATGGGAAGAGATGATATTTGGCTTAATACTCAAATTGGTTGGACATATCGTATCTTAGGAAATTATGAAGAAGCACTTCAATATTTATTTAAGGCAAGAGAAATGGGAAGAGATGATGAGTGGATTAATGCAGAGCTAGGAATTTGCTACAAAGAAACAGAAAAATATGAAGAAGCACTTCAATATTACTTATTAGCAAATGAGCAAAATGGACATATTTGGGTTTTATCAGAAATAGCTTGGCTTTTATGGAGTTTTTAGATAAGTATGAAGATGAATTAAAATATTTAGATAGAGTTAAAAAAATTAGGTAGAAAAGATGAATGGATTAATGCTGAATATGGAAAAGTACATGCAAGAATTGGAAAAATATGAAGAAGCTTTTAAAAATATTTTTAGAAAAAGCTAAGAAAAATGGGACAAGATGATGCATGGATTAATATTCAAATGGCTATATGTTTTAAGAGATTAAATAAACTTAAAAAAAGCTCTTGAATATTATTTGTTAGCTGAAAAATTTAAAGATTATAAAAAGATATATGGTTATTATCAGACATAGCTTGGGTTTATGATGGTTTAGGAAAATATAAAGAGGGATTAAAATATCTTAAGAAAAGTTGAGAAACTAGGTAGAAAAGATTGTTGGTTATATACAGAATATGGTTTCTGTTTGATGAGAATGAAGAAATATAAAGAAGCTATAACAAAATATAAAAAAAGGACTTAAGTTAAAAGAAGAACTTAACGAAGAAATTTTTTTAAATTCTCAAATAGGATTCTGTTATCGTCTTTTTAGGAAGTGAAAAACAGCTTTTAAAATATCATTTAAAAGGCAAGAGAACTAGGCAGAAATGATGCATGGATTAATACAGAACTTGGTATATGCTATAAAGAACTTGATAAATATGAAAAAGCTCTTGAATGTTACTTATTAGCCTATAAAGAAGAGAAAGAAGAAATATGGCTATTATCTGATATAGGTTGGATTTTCAATGAGCTTGATAAATATGAGGAAGCATTAGAATTTTTTTATTAAAAAGCTGAAGAATTAGGAAGAGATGATGCATGGATTAATGCTGAAATAGGACAATGTTTAGGTAGATTAGAAAAAGCTAGATGAAGGTATTGATAGATTAAAAAGAGCTTTTAGAACTTCTTGAAGAAGAGAAAGTAATAATACTACTGAAAAGATTTTTATCAACTCAGAAATTGGACGGCTTATTGGAAAAAAAGAAATATCTAATCCTGAAGAAGCATTACATTATCTAAATATTGCTAAAGAATTAGGAAGAGATGATATTTGGATTAACTCTGAAATAGCTTGGGAGCTTGCTTATAATGATAATAAAAGTGAAGAGTCTATAAAGTATTTTTGAAAAAGCTATAAAGCTTGGAAGAAAAGATGAGTGGATATGGTCAAGAGTAGCCAATGTATACTTTGATTTAGAAAAGAATTAAAGATGCTTTTAATGCCTATTCGAAAGCTATATAAATTAGCAAAAAAGTTGGTATATCTGTAATATAGGAAGATGTCTAAGAAAACTTGGTAAATACGAAGAAGCTGTTAAAAACTTGTAGAGTCAAGAAAACTTTTCTTAAAGAAGGAGATGTAGTCGATTTAGAAGATTTAGAACTTGCTTATTGTTATGCAGCTTTAGGAGATAAAAAGAAAGCCAAAAAGCATATGAAATTATCTATGGATTCTTTAGGTAGTCGTGCAAACAGACGAAGAACATTTAAAAAAACAATTTGACGAAATAAGGGAAATGATAAGTGTTTTATCAAAAACCATCATAAGAGGTAAAAATGGATAAAATGACAAAAGAATATCAAGAGATATTTTTGAAGTTAAAAATACTTCCAGTAGAGCAACTAGATATTAAGCGTGTTGAAAAATTAATTAGTGCATATATTACTGATAAAAAAATTATGAAGAGGCATTAGAAGTTCTAAGAGTAGTAGAAGATAGAGAAAAGAACAATCCATTAATTAATTCTGAGTTTGGATATTGTTTAGTAGAATTAAAAGCAATTTGATGAAGCAATAAAAATATTATTTAAAAAGCTAAAAACCAAGGTAGAGAAGATGCTTGGATATATTCGCAACTAGGTTGGGCATATCGTAATGCAGAAAAATATAAAGAAGCTTTGGAAGCATATTTAAAAGCACAACAATTAGGTGATAAAGTAGCTTGGATAAATGCTGAGATAGGGATGTGTTATAAAGAATTAGGAAAATATGAAGAAGCTTTGAAATATTATCTAATAATAATTAATTCAGGTGAATTGGATAATGACATATATAAGAAAAACATGGGTATTATCAGAAATAGCTTATATATATCAAAATATTGATAAATATGAAGAAGCTATAGAATATTTTAAAAAAAGTAGAAAGCTTAGGAAGAAAAAGATAGTTGGTTATATGCTAATATGTTTAATTGTTTAAAAGCTTTTAAAAAAATAATGAAGAAGCTTTAAAATATTCTTTAATGTTGGAAAATTTTTGAAGAGTTTAAAAAAATGATATTTTTGTATTATCTAATATTGCACATCTTTATGAAGAAAGACAAGAATACAATAATCAACTAAAGTATTTTTGAAAAATAGAAAAATAGTTGTAGGTGATTATCAATTCTATCTTGACCATGCTTATTGTTTAATTCTTCTAGGTCGTTATACAGAAGCTATTGCAAAAATTGAAAAAGCTTTAGAATTACGATGAAGATATTTATCCCTATTTCTCAATTAGCTTTTTGTTATCGTAATTTAGAAGAATGGGAAAAAGCATTACAATATTATCTAAAAAGCTAAGTCATTTGGAAGAGACGATGCTTGGATTAACATAGAATTTGGCTTATGTTACAAAAGAATTAATAGATTTTGAAAAATCTCTTGAACATTATCTAAGAGCTTATGAAGATGAAAGATATAAGTATAATACTTTTTATTGCTAGAGATAGCTAGAATTTATAATATATTTGATAATTATACAGAAGCTTTTTAAATTTTTAACTAAAGTATTTGAAATTGGAGAAAAGAATAGAGAGTTATATTTGGAGATGGGTAAATGTTTAACTGGTTTAGTTAGATATGAGGAAGCTATCGAAAACTTTTTTAAAAGGCAAGAAAACTTTCTCTTGAAGTGGAAAGTTCAACATATGAAGAAGATAAAGGACTTGCTTATTGTTATGAAGTTTTTAGGTGATAAATGAAAAAGCCAAAGAATACATATCTAATAAATGGGATTGTAAGTAAAATATCTAAAAGTTAATAAATAAATAGGAGGTTATTATGAAAAGTAATATCAAAGACAAAATTGCATTTATCTCTGGTGCAAGCTCTGAATAGGAAAAAGCTACAGCTGAAAAATTAGCCAAAATGGGAGCTAACCTTATTATATGTCTAGAAGAGAAAATATTTTAAATGAATTAAAAGAAAAACTTGAAAAACAATATGGAATTAAAGTAAAAACTTTAGTATTCGATGTAAGAAGTTATTCAGATGTTTTTGAAAAAAATATAAATTCATTAGATGATGAATGGAAAAATAGAAATATTAGTAAATAATGCAGGATTAGCAGTTGGATTAGAAAAACTATATGAATACAACATGGAAGATGTTGACAGAATGGTTGATACTAATATAAAAAGGATTTTACATATATTGCTAATACAATACTACCTCTTATGATAGCAACTGATAAAGTTTGTACAGTTATAAATATAGGTTCTGTTGCAGGGGAAATTGCATATCCTCATGGTAGCATATACTGTGCAACAAAAATTTGCTGTAAAAAGCTATCAGTGATTCAATGAGATCTGAACTTATAGATAAAAATAAAGGTTACAAACATAAAAACCTGGACTTGTTGATACAGAATTTAGTTTGCTAGATTTAAAGGGGATAAGGAAAGAGCAGATGGAGTTTATGGAGGAATAGAACCTCTATATGCAGAAGATATTGCAGATACTATAGCTTATGTTGTAAATCTTCCTGATAAAATACAAAATTACAGATTTAACTGTAACACCTTTACATCAAGCTAATGCAATACATATCCATAGAGAAAAATAGTTAAAATAAAAAAAGTAAAAATAAGTGAGTTACGAATGTAGATTTTTAGATGAAAAATCAAATAGAATGAGCCGAGTAATTGTCGGAGTGTCTGAGCCAACTTGTTGGCAAGTTTCCGAAATTACAGCGAATTCTTGATTTTTTTCATCGTTAAGAAATCTACTCAGTAACGAACTATTTTTTTACTTTTTCTTTTATTGCATATTGATATATTTTTAAGTATAAATCTCCACTAGGAGTAAGATTTAAACCTCTTACACTTGAACGAGATAAAACAGTGTTATATTCCTGTAAAAGTGGAATAACAACTAAAGAATTTAAGAATTCTTCATCTGTTTTTATCTTAGTATCATACTTATAATTTATATAGTGATATAAATCATTTTTATTATTTGTTCCAACTAAATAATTTTTCAATTTTTGAAAGTTATAGGAGAATCAGTACTAGAACTAACTCTTATTGGGATTTTTAAAATTTCCTACCCATTCTTTAACAGTTGATAATAGTAATCTAATAACTTATCAGCCGAAAAATAAGCTATATAAGGAGTCTCTGAGAATTTAATATTTAATTTTTCAAAGTCTTCCTTAGCTTTATTTAAAACTTCTGAAGAAGGATGAGGATGCTCAAAAATACTAGGAGAGTTATTTTCTATTATAACTTTTCCCATAAATTCAGGATCACTCACAGCATACATAAGTTTTTCTTAATTCAGCTTTCTCAAATATCTTTTCATTAGTTTCATTAGGTATAGAGATATACCAATATCTAGTGCTAGGAAAAACTAATTTTTCTGGTAAAGTATTCACTTGTCCTAATCTATCAAAAAGGTATAGAGTAAAATGGTTCTCCAAAATAGTCTATTTCATTACGAGAAAACATCTCATAAGCCATAATATCATTCTCTACAAGAGCAATATTGACTTCTTTTTAATTTTTGTATTGACATTATCCCAGTAATTTTCATTTCTTACTAAAAATAATTGAATCTTCATTGTAAGTAGAAATCTTAAAAGCACCATTTACAATCTTTTTATCAAGACTTAAACTAATATTTTTCTTCACTGATTGGATAGAATATAGGATTACTTACCCATTCATCAAAGTTCTTAACTGAAGAATTTAAAGTTACAATTAATTTATTTCCTTGAACTTTTTATACCAACAGAGTTTCTATTTACTTTTTTTCTTAGCAAAATCTTCTGTTCTCTTGATAACAAACATTCTATATATCTCATCTGAATTTGAATTCTCTAGGGTATTTAACCAACTTTCAAGATAAGTTTCAGTAGTTATTTTTTTGATTATCAGACCATTTTAAATCATCTCTAAAAAGTAAAAATCCATTCTTTAAAAATCATCTGAATGTTCTATATTAAGAACTCCAACATATCTTGCACCTTCATCTTTTTAATTCAGTTAAGCCTTCAAATATTTGAGTTATTAAAGCTCTTTTCATTTCCAGTATAAGATTGAGGATTTTAAATTATACTCTTGCTTAGGCATAGCAGTGTAAAATATTTGCTCAACCTTTTTCAACAGTTTCTTGTTTATTACCACAAGAAATTAATAGGAGACTTAAAAATTAAAATGACTAATATTTTTTATTTTTCATTTTTATTACCTCAGTCTAAGTTTTTAAAAACAATATCTAAGATTTCTTTAGGGCTTAAATCACTTGAAAAACCTGCGGCTTTATAGTGACCACCACCACCAAAAAGAGCAGCAATTTTATTGACATTTGTCTCATACTTAGATCTCATACTTCCTTTGATTTTTCCATCAGTTTCTTCTCTTAAAAATAATGAAACAGAAGCTTCATAGTATGATAGAATTTTTTTCAACTACACCTTCAGTGTCTTCTTTTTAGCTCCATATTTTTGCATAGTTTCACGATCTAAATAATAGTATGATAATTTCTTTTTCAGGATAAAATTCAAACTTTGTTAAGGCATCTCTAACATTTTTAAAGTTTGATAAGAATTTGAGTTTAAAAAAATTAGTTACTATATAGTTATTATTTACACCAAGTGAAATTAAATCTGTAGCCATCATCATAGTTTCAACTTTAACATTGCTATGGAGAGAAATTCCCTGTGTCATTCACTAAACCTAAATACAAAGCTTCGGCTATAGCTAAATTCATTTTATAATCCATATATTTAATAAAATGATAAACAATTTCAGAAGTTGAAGATGAATATGTTATAACACACTCACATCTCCATAACTTGGATTACTCATATGACGATCGATATTAATACTAAGTTTTGCTTCTATATTTTTTTCCAGTTTCTCCAGTTCTTTCTCTTGTAGCTGAATCTAAAAATATCAATAAATCAGTTGAATATTTTTTTCTTTACTGTTATATGTTTCTATCTCTTCAGAACCCTTTTAAAAATTTGGTAGTATAGGGAATACTATCTTGTAAAAACAAATCTAATATTCTTATTTTTATAAGTTTCTTTTTAATGTAAGAAATAGTCCTAAACCTGAACCTACAGCATCACCATCAGGATTGACATGAGCCGTTAGTATAATATTTTGATTTTCTTCAATAATAGTTTTTATTTCTTTAAATTTTTCAATAAATTCTTTCAATTTATATTTTCCTTTCTTTTATTTTTTGACCAAGTAAACCAGACATATAGTCCATAACCATAACTTCAACCATGGCAGCAGCATTTCTACCTGAAGAAATTTCAAGTATTCTTTTTCTTAATAGGTTTTCCTAGTACATCTTCCTATAGATGAGTTGTTGGAGCTGACATATAATCAGAGTTATCAAGTGCTTTTTAGCTCTATTATCATATCCAATCTTTTAGATAATCTTACAGAACTCATTCCATATAAAGTTTTTATATCAATAATTCCCTAAACCTCTTATTTCCATAAAGAATGGAAGTTCAGCTGATTTACCTACAATGTCTCCTTGAGTATCTCTATAGAATTTAACCATGTCATCCGCTAGTAAGTCTGTGACCTCTATGTATAAGCTCTAACGCTGTTTCACTTTTTCCTATTCCACTTTTTACCTGTAAGTAAAACTCCAAAACCAAAAAGCTCAACTAAAAACTCCATGGACACTTATTGTTTCTGAGAAGAAAGAGTCCAAGTAGTTATTAAAGTTTGCAATTATTTGAGAAGATTTTTTATATGGAGCAATAGCTAAAATATGTCCACTTTTTGTACTAATTCAAAGAAGTAATCAGGAGCATTAGCATCTTCTGTCAGTACTATCATAGGTATATCAAAAAGACAAGAATTTTTAAATTGTTAATTCTTTCTGTAGGGCAAAGTTTTTCTAAGAAATTAAATTCCATTTTTTTGAAAATATTTGTATACCCTATATTAGAAACTTCTTCTATTAAATCAAAAATCCTATAAGTGACAAAGAGGGACGGTACACATTAGAAGATTTTATATATGTACTTGTCACTTTATCTCTACCATATTTTACTTCTAAATCAAACTCATTTATTAGTTTTTGTAACTGCTAAACTATTTGTATTCATATTTTCTTCCCTCTCTCTTTTTCTGTATTATTTCTTGAGATTTATTAAGAAATTCTAAAGGAGTATTGTGTCCCATTCTTTTTAATCTAAATGATAGGGCTGTTGTTTCAATGATAACAGCTAGATTTCTCCCTTTTTCTCACAGGTATAACAAACTTTTTGTATTTTTCACCAACAAAAGTTTCATATTGTATCAAGCCCAAGTCTATCATAGAATTCTTTTTCTTTCCATTCTTCTAAAACTATAAGTATATTTATCTTTTTCTATTCTTGTTGATTTTACTCCAAAACGATCTGTAACATCGACAGAACCATTTTGTATATCTTCTAGATAAAAATGCCCCAGCTTTACTTTTCTTTTTCCATTGTAACCGAGCAAATCATTTTCACCAATACGACGTATAACTAGATTTTTATCTGTTATCATACGATGACCTCTTTCAAGTAGCTCTATCATAACACCTTTTCTAGCATTTGAATAACCTGTCATCAATACTCCAACACCATGAATTTCCATAAGAGAATAATCTTCATATTCTTCTTCAATAGAAAGTGCTCTAGAAAGAAAAGAATTTTAATTTTCTAACAGTAACAGAAGCTTTTTCATTGCTTAAAAGAATATTTTTGTTGTATTTTTAGCATAATAATAGAATTCTTCAGCTATGATAGCATCTTTTGAAAAAGATTAGAGCTGGGAAATCAAGAGCCATATATTCGGAAATAACTTTTTCTTTTTCTTTCTTTAGAAAAAGTAGCCATAAATCTTGATTCTTTTTAAGCTACAGATATTGATATATCTATTTAGCTCATCACTTTCTTTATCTAAAAAACCAACAAGTTCATAAACTCAATTTGATAAATATTAGGATATCAATTTTTAGATCTAAATTTCCCTCATTCAGTATTTCCAAATTTAATGAATCTGCAATTTCTCTGACAGTGGTATATGTGTACATATCTCCTCCATATAGTTTTTAAGGAGTGTAAGTCCCCTCAACCTCTTTAATTTCTTTAGTTAATTTTCGCTTAACTTGTTCATTACTTAAATGTTCAACAGGTTCTTTCTTAGTTTTTATAGTTTTTATTTCTTCTTTTTAACTTCTTTCTTTACTTCTTTTTTTGGCTTCTTCAGCTTTTTACAGTTGTTTTCTTTTTCTTCCTTTTTAACTTCTTTTTAGCTTCTTCGGCTTTTACAGTGGTTTTCTTTTCAGAAGTAGTTTCTTTAGGGTTTAGCTTTTTCTTCAACTTTAGAGTCTGTCTTAGTTTTTCAATTTTCTTTTCTTCTTTTTAGCTTCCTTCTTTTCTTTTTCTTGCATAACTTTTTTGACAGTTTCTCTACCTTCTTCTATTTTTAGCTTCTTCAGCTTTTTAGTAGCTTTTTCTTCTTTAGAGGCTTCAGTTTTCTTTTCAGAAGTAGCTTCTTTAGGTTTAGCTTCTTCTTCAACCTTAGTCTCAGCCTTAGGTTTTTTCAACTTTCTTTTCCTCTTTTTAGGCTCTTCAGACTTAGTTATAGCTTTCTTCTCCTCAGTTTTAGTCTCAGCTTTTTACTTCTTTAGGAGTTTTCAGTTTTCTTTTCAGAAGTAGCTTCTTTAGGTTTAGCTTTTTCTTCAACTTTTAGAGTCTGCTCTTAGTTTTTCAACTTTCTTTTTCTTCTTTTTTTAGGCTCTTCAGACTTAATTATAGCTTTCTTCTCCTCAGTTTTTAGTCTCAGTTTTTTTCTTCTTTAGGAGTTTCAACTATATCTTCTTCAACTTTCTTTTCTTCTTTTACTTTTTCAACTTTTTCCTCTTTTTATTTCTGTTTTAGTTCCACCATAAAATTCATTATTTCTAAGATCTCATAGCTGCAACTACTTGTTTAGTCGTATTTTCTACTAAAGCTTGTTCTAACTTTTCTTGGTTAGAGACTTTTTATACATAAAGAAAGTGAAAGCAATAAATACAAGAAAAACTATAAAGTTAAGAAATTTTTGAAAAATTTATACTAGTTTTTCTTAACCTTAGGTTCAACTTTTAGGACTTGTATTTATTTTTAGTTTTTAATATTATTAGTGTTAGAGTTTCCTTTCTTTTGGGACTTCTTGTTTTTATTTTCAGGCTTCTCCCTATTTGATGATTTTGTATTCTTTTATCCATTTAAGCCCTCTTTTAACTTAATTAAAAATGTAGAAAGAACCGCAACATACAGTAAGCTTTCTCTTTTTACTTAAAGCTAAATTATATGCCTTGATTGGATCTTCTTCATATTCAAAGTCTTTTTGTTTTCAACATTATCATATAGTTCTTTTGCTGTTGAAGCTCTTGGATTGTCTGGTATAGATGTTAAAACTATACTAGAAGATATCTCATTTAGTTTTTAAACATAGAAGCTCTATCTTTATCTTTTTAAAAATAGACACTAACACAGTAACTTCATCTTTTGAAAAAGTGTTGTTTTACAATTTTTTTATAAGTTCTTCAACTCCAGCAGGATTATGAGCTCCATCAAAAATCACAAGTGGATTTTTAGAGAACACTTCAAATCTACATTTGCCATACAACCTTTTTAATAGCTTCTTTTTATTATATTTTCATCTATACCTAAGTACTTTAAAACTTCATAGGCACATAAGAAATTTTTATATTGATAATCACCAAAAAGTGAATATTCATAGATATTTCCATTTATATTTATATTTGTTGTAAAAGTATTAAAATCAAGTTTATATGTACTATCTTTATATTTATCTAAGACATTTACATATTTATCTGTAACTTCTTCAATTGCTTTTTACATCAGGATTATTATCAGCAAAGATAGTGTAAGGACAGTTTTTAATTATTCCAGCTTTTTCAGTTGCTATTTTATAAATAGTATCTCCTAGGTATTCTGTGTGGTCTAAGCTAACATTAGTTATTACAGATACAGTGTTGTCACAAATATTTGTTGCATCATATCTTCCACCCATACCAGCTTCTAAAATTACATATTCAGCCTTCATATCTTTGAAATAGTCAAAACATCATAGCAGTTGTAACTTCAAAGAATGTTGCTTGTATTTTATGTTCTTCAATAATCTTTTTGACTTTTTCATAATATTTAGCAATATCTTCATTGTTGATATATTTGTCATTGAAAGAGATTCTTTCATTGAATTCAAGTATATGAGGAGAAGTGTATTTTTCCAACCTTGTATCCAGCATCTATTAGTACTCTTTCAACTGTTGTTGAAACAGAACCTTTTCCATTAGTTCCAGTTATATGTATAACCTTATATGAATTTTGAGGATTTCCTAAGTATTTACAAATTTCTTTTAATATTATCTAAACCAAGTCTTATACTAAACATAGAATAAGCATATAATTCTTCAAGTAAAGCATCGATATTCATTTTTTCCTCCATCTATTTTTATAATTGATAAAATTCCTTCTACTATTGATTTTTGAATTTTTGCAGCAATTTTACAAATTCATCAAAAAGTCATTCCTGTTTCATCATCTGTTTTATCAGAAATTGATCTCAAAACTATAAATGGTATATTTAATACTTCACAGACATGAGCTACAGCTGCACCTTCCATTTCAACACATTCAGCTTCAAAAACTTCTCTAAGTTTTTACTTTTTCAGATGAAGCTACAAATTCATCTCTACTTATTATTCTTCCTTTATAAACTCTCTCAGTTCCAAAAAGTTTTGTAGCAACTGAATCAGCCAAAGTGAAAAGATAAGAATCAGCTTTAAAGTTAGAACTTTTCATTCTTGGAATTTCTCCCAATTTATAGTTTCCGCCTGCTGTTACATCCATATCAGATTCAACTAAATCAGTCGCAATAACAATATCAGTAACTTTTATATCAGGATTAACTGCCCCAGCAACTCCTGTAAATATTATTTTGTCAACTTTAAAATTAGAAACTAAAAAGAGTAGTAGATATCGCTGCATTAACTTTTCCTATACCACTTTCTACTAAGACAACATCTTTTGAACATAATTTACCTTCATAGAATTTTTAAATTACTAATTTCTATTTCATTATATCAGTCATTGAACTTTTTAATTCAACTATTTCCTCGTGCATAGCACCAATTATTCCAATTTTTCATTTTTTACCTCCAAAGTATTTTTATTCATCGAATATTATAACATATTTATAGAATAGCAAGTCTGTAAAATATGTTATAATAAATTAGAAAAAAATTTAAAGGAGATTTTTACTATGTATTATATTCAATATATTATTGCTAGATTTTTATTTTTATTACTCTTATTACCTGAAAAATTGAGATTTAAGTTTTGGAGATTTTTAGGAATCTTATATATAAATTAATTAAAAGTAGAAGAATGACAGCCCTTATGAATTTGAAAATGGCTTTTTCCTGAAAAGAGTGACGAGGAAATTGAAAAGATTGCAAGAAAAATCTTTTAGAATAATGATAAAGGCTTTCTTATGCTCACTATGGTTTGATAAATATCTAAAGAATCCTAAAAATATAAAAGATTATAAATCAAGAAAGTATGTTGAATGCTTGTAAAAAGATAAAGGGGTTATGGCTACTACTATGCACATGGGAAATATGGAAGCAAGTACAGTTTGTACAGGTGAGAATAAAATTATTACTGTTGCTAAAAAGCAAAAGAAATCCATATATAAATGACTATATTACAAAACTTAGAGGTAAAAGCAAACTATATGGAAGTGATAGAAAAATGAGAGAACAAGTAGAGTTTTTAATTTCTAAGTTGAGAGAAAAAGAAAGTTATTGCACTATTTTCTGACCATAGAGATAAAGGAGCAATAATTAATTTCTTTGGTAAGGAAACAAAAAGCACCTAGTGGAGCAGTATCAATGGCATTGAAGTTTGACTTACCTTTTCTTACTTGTCTATAACACTTTTTAATGATGACAACACAATTACCATCTATGTTACAGATGAAATAGAATTGAAAAAGACAGGTAATTTCATGGAAGATGTACAAAACAATGTGCAGTATCTGATAAATATTATGGAAGATGTTATTAGAAAACATCCAGAACAATGGATGTGGTTCCACGATAGATGGAATAGTTTTTAGAGAATATAAACGTTCATTGAAAAATAAAAAAATAAACAAAAAGAAAACTGTTGTAAATTAATAAAGTAAAAATAGTTTCGTTACTGAGTAAATTTCTTAACGATAAAAATTAACGTTTCGTTGTAAATCATGGATCTAAGAAACTCTATATGAACAAGTTCATTAAGAGTTTCTAAGATCACTTCGTTCAGACACCCTGTATTTGCTCGGCTCACTTGCTTTAATTTTTATCTAAAATTTCCATTCGTAACTCACTTATTTTTACTTTTTTTATTTTTAAACTTGATTTAACTTGTAATAAATTCCTTTTAACTTCATTAATTCATCATGATTTCCCATTTCAGCTATTCCATCTTTTGTGATAACAATTATGACATTAGCTTTTTCTTACAGTTGTTAGTCTATGGGCAAACCACTAAAGTTGTTCTACCTTCACTAAGTCCATCTAGAGATTTTTTGTATATTTCTTTCAGTTATACTGTCTAGAGCACTTGTTGCCTCATCTAAAATTAGAATAGGAGGGTTAGCTAGAAAAACTCTAGCGATAGAAATTCTTTGTTTTTGTCCTCCAGATAAACGAATACCTCTTTTCACCAACTTGAGTATCATATCCTTTTTCTAAAGTCATAATGTAGTCATGGATATTTGCATATTTAGTTGCTTTTAAAAATTTCTTCATCAGTTGCATCTAATTTTCCATAGGCAATATTTTCTTTTACAGTTCCTGTAAATAAAAACACATCTTGACTTACAATCCCTATATTCTTTTCTAAGTGAAGATAAGGTCATATCTTTAATATCTATGTCATCTATTGTAATTTTACCAGATAAAATTTCATAGAATCTTGGAATTAAATGGCAAATAGTACTTTTACCAACTCCTGATTCACCAACTAAAGCTACATTTGTTCCAGCCTTGATATTTAAAGAGAAATTTTCAAAAACATTTTTCATTTTCCTCATATCTAAAAAGTTACTTCATCAAAGACTATGTTACCATTTAACTTTCCAACTTCAATTTTTCCTTCTTCTTCTTGAGGAACAGTTATTACTTCATAGAATCTTTTAAAACCACTCATTCCATTTTGAAATTGTTCTACTGAGTTAATAAGTCTTTTTACAGGAGTTATTAATAAATTAACAAATAGCATATATGTAACAAAAATCTACTACAGTGATTTTTCTCGTAATAAGTAAATAATGTTCCACTTAAAAAGCATAACAAGATAAAAGAGTATCTATGATATAGTAAACTCCACCTTGAAAAACAGCTAACCAAAAAGTATGCTGCCTTTCTTGCAATGATATATTTAGAGTTTCCTTCTTCAAATTTTTAAATTCAAACTTGCTATTATTAAAAGATTTAGAGACTCTAATTCCTGAAATAGAATTTGATAAATTTGCATTTATAGCACCAACAGTAGTTCTTGTTTCAGCGAAGGCTCTCATCATTCTCTTTCTTAAAAATAGTAAGTAGAGCTAAAAATTGGAATAAAGAAGAAAAACTATACAAGTTAATAGAGGATTTAAATTAATTAGATAGAAAAAGAACCTAAAAACTAGAACACCTGATATGAAAACATCTTCAGGTCCATGGTGAGCAAGTTCTGAAATATCTATCAGGTCATTTACTATCCTTGACATAATATCTCCAGTCTGATTCTTGTCAAAATAAGATATGGGCATATTTTGAATATGCTTAAATAAATCTCTTCTCATATCTATTTCTTGTATTTTTTTACTCCAACAATATGTCCATAGTAGCCAACAAAATAATTGGATAGCATTTTAAAAATATAGATTAATGCTAAGATAAATAGAAATAAAAATTGTTTTTAATTTTCTATTTGGGATAAAAATCATATAATATTGAACGAGTTAATATAGGATAGAATAAATCACAAATAGAAATAAGAAAAAGCTATAGTAAAATCTAAAAACATTTTCTTATGAGGCTTATAATATGAAATAAATTTTTAAACAAGTTCTAACCTCCTTATTTTAATATTTTTATATAAATATTATAGATAAAAAGCTCTTCTTATTAGAAGAGCTAATTTCATTTTATAGATATTTTTGATTTCTTTTTCTATTTCTTCAGCACCTGTAGTAGGTTCAAATCTTGCTACAACATTTCCAGACTTATCTCACTAAAAACTTAGTAAAATTCCACTTTATATCTGATTTTTAGCAAAAGTCAGGATCATTTTTGAAAGCATTTCATTAAGTATAGAAGTTAGTTTATGCTTAGGATCAAAGCCAGTAAAATCCTTTTTTGTTCTTGTAAATATTTGAAAAAGTGGTATAGCATTTTCACCATTAACTTCAACTTTTGCAAATTGGTCAAATTTAACTTTTGTAATTCAATTGACAGAAAGTATGGATTTCATCATCACTTTCTGGAGCTTGATTTCCAAATTGATTACAAGGGAAGTCTAAAACTTCAAAACCATCTTTGTTATATTTTTGAGTATAGAGCTTCTAATTCATCATATTGTGGTGTAAATCCACATCTAGTTGCAGTATTAACAATCAATAAAACTTTTTCCTTTAAAATTTTCTAAAGAAACATCTTCACCTTTTCTATTTTTACAGTAAAATCATAAATTTTTCATAATTAGCCTCTCTATATTTTCTATATTTTATTATATCATTTTTAAAAATTTGTTCTACATCTCTCATTTTTAATAATTGTTTCACAAAGTCATTTTTAGGATTAGAACAAATATTTTTAGGTACATCATATTGTTGAATTTCTCCTCTATCCAATACTAAAACCTTTGTTCCTAGCTTTAAAGCTTCTGTTATATCGTGAGTTATAAAGACAATAGTTGCCTCTGTCTTTTATGCAATCCTTTAAATCTTTTTGTAACTGATATCTTGTGATAGCATCAACTGTCTCCAAAATGGCTCATCCATCAATATTATATCAGGGTTTGTTGCCAAGGCTCTTGCTATTCCAACTCTCTGTTGTTGTCCACCTGATAGTTCATCTGGTAGTCTATCTTTTTAAATCTCTTGAAAGATTTAACATATCCATCATTTACTATCTTTTTCAATTTCTTTTTATCATATTTTAAATTTAATACATAGGCAATATTATCAAAAACTGTTAAATGTGGAAATAGAATATTTCCCTGAATTACATAACCTATTTTTCTTCTAAGTTCAATTAAATCTTCATCTTGGATATTTTTATCATTTATCAGTACTTTTCCTTTTATCAGCCTTTATAAGACCATTTATCATTTTTAAAATTGTTGTTTTTCCCAGAACCCTGATGAACCTATGATAGTTAAGAAAGTTCCACATTCTAATAGTCAAATTAAAAATCTTTTATTACTTCTTGATTTCCATAACTCTTACTAATATTTTTAAATTCTATCATTATTTAGCCCCCAATAAACCTTTTTCCTGTAAATATTCTCTTGCTACATCTTCTGGTTTCTTTTCCTTCACTTTCAACTTGATAATTCAAATCTGCCATTGTTTTTATCATCCAAGATATTATTCAATTTTTCTAAAACTGGTTTTTAACTCTGGATATTTAGATAAAACTCACTTCTTACAACTGTTCCAGCTCTATATGATGGATACATCTTTTTATCATCTTCTAAAACAAATCTAGCATCAGATATTGCCAGTTGTCCATCTGTTGTAAAAATTATCATAACATCAATTTTTATCTTTCATAGCTTGATATTTAAGTCCGATATCCATATCTATTTTCTTTTTAAAAATCCACATTATATATTTTTGTAATTCTTTATAGCCATCTTCTCTTTCAAAGAAATCATATTCTGCACCAAAAAAATTAAATTATTTGATACTGCTGCTAAATCACTATATGTTTTAAATTATATTTTTCTAGTAATATCTTTATTTACTGCTAAACCATAAGTATTGTTAAAAACCATATAAATTTACATATTCTAAATTGTATTTTTCTTTATATTCTTTGCAATTCATCAAATTGACTTTCATCATAGCTACCTTCTTTTTCAATACAGCTTCCCAGGAAGTTCCTGTATATTCAGGGTATAGGTCAAACTCTCCCTTAACTATCGTAGGTGTATATTGGAAGTTCCACCACCAACTCCATTTGTGATATTAACTTTTAAATCTGTATCTTGTTCAATAAGTTCGGTTAACATTTGTCCTAAAAATATAGCCCTCTGTCATAGGTTTTGTTGCAATATTTATAGCTTTTATCTTTCTTTGAATTTAAAGAAAAATATGTTCTGAATATAATTATGAAAAAGCCCTAAAATTATAAGTTTAAAAATTTACTTTATACTTTGTTTTTATGATTAGTCAACCTTTTCTCTATAATTCCTAATATAAAAATCAAAAATCAAAGCTAAAAAGTGCTATAAGTAGCTTCCAAGAAAAGTCATAGCTGAATTGTTAGTTGTTATACCTCTATAAATTGCAACCCCTAAACCTCCTGCTCCAACAAAAAGAAGCTATACCTGCAAGTGCTATTGTCATTGTAACCATATTTCTGATACCTGGACATTAAAACTGGCAATGCTAGAGGTAATTTAACCTTGAATAGTTGTTGTACTTTTGTGCTTCCCATCCCCTCTGATGCCTCAATAATCAAAGGATTTATATTTACAATTCCTGTGTATGTGCTTCTTATTATTGGTAAAAAGTGCATATATTATTAAAAGCAATAAGTGCTGTTGTATTTCCAACTCCTGTGATAGTGATAAAAAAATCCTAATAATGCTATTAGTTGCATAGTATAAAGTATATTGACAGTTCCCAATATTAAGCCTGAAAAATTTTCTATATTCACTTATTATTATTCCTAGAATAATTCCAAGTACACTAGCAATACTTATAGCTAACAATGAAATTAAAATATGTTCCACTGTTAGATTAAGAAAAATTTAAAATCTTCTGTCAATAATTTCGTTAATTGACTTATCATAATTCTTCACCTTCTTCATTTTCTAAATTCCTAATAATTCTATGTAAATATTCTTCAAACTTATCTATTTCTTTCTCCACTAAAATCTTTTTATAAAAACTTTTGTAACATTTCATCTGAAATTTCATCAAAAGATAAAGAATTTGCATAGTCTGTTAAAATTACCAATGATTTTCTTTTTGTCATTTTCATCAGCTATTCTTTAATTAAATTATCCCATCAAGCATAGCTGTGATTGTATTCTTAGCTAAACTTGTTTTAGAAGCCAGTTCTTTTTGAGTGATTTTATCTTTTTGCCAAAGTACAAATAAAATCTTTCCTTGTTCTCCACTGAAAGCATCTATACCTTTTTGCTTTATACATTGTGCTAGTGCTCTACTCTGTAATTGTTTTAATTTTTGATATTAAAAAGCCACCTAATCTTTGCATATACATCAATCCTTTTATTTATTTTTAAATAGTTCTATTTAGAACTAATTTAAGTATACCATAGTTGTAATAATTTGTAAAATGAAAAAGCAGATGACCTGTTGGAACAAATCACCCACATAAAAACTGTACCTCTAATTTTACATTTAAACTATTGGTACAGTTTATTTTAATATTAATTTTAATTAACTTTTTCAAATAATTAACTGTCTATTGCTTCTTTTTGTCACTTCAATTTTTATCTGCATAAAGAACAACATCTTTTATAATTAATTTTTCTTTTACTGCTTGAATAAAAGTTTTCATATATTCAAAATCTATTTCCCCAGATGAATTAACTGGTAATTTAATATATTTATTTTTTTACAAATATTCCCAGCCACCTAATTTATTTTTATAAGAATATATGGCTAAATCTGTAACTTTATTAATACAAGAAACTGTAAATAAATACTCATTAGATTCAAATTTTTCTTCTTTATTTTTCCATTCAACAGCATATGGCATCTGATAATACTGTAAAATTCTCTTGACTGATAATATGCCCTACATACATCACTATTAGATGGAATAGAAATAACATTTTTTAAAATTGTAGTCTCAGCTTTTTGGTACATAATAATTCAAACCTTGATTCATAAAACTTGAAGTAAGAACAGGTAAAATATAATCTTTTACAGGTTCTTTTTGGTAAAACTTTGTTTTTATAAGATAATTTTTAGTTTTAACTCTTTCAAACAAATTTCCTATTTGATAATCTTTCCATCTTATATTAGAAAAATCTTCTATTATTTGTTTTTCATCTTTTAATAATTCGTAGTTATCAAGACCACTTATCTTTAGATAAGCGACCCAGTTCACTTATACGCTCCTCTTTGAGTTCGCTTTATATAAACGTCCATAAAATCAAAAATCTATTTTTCCATCTTTTGTAGTAGGTAATTGAATAATATCATTTTTTAAAACTATCTAAAGTAGGATAAGAAGTGTGTCCACCTTTATATTTTTCTAAAGTTTTATTTATTGATGTTACCACTAATAAGTTTATAATATCTTTAGGAACTAAAACAAATATATTTTGACTAGAATACCATTTATTTTTCTTATCTGTGCATATACTGAACCTATTTGACTAACTGAAATAGTATTTTCTTCATTAGTGATCAGTATTTAATCTTTCTACTCAATCCTTGAACCCCATAATTCAATTTAGTTCTTCCTATAAAATCAAATACATTTCTATTTTTTTATTTATAAATTTTAATTTTCCTTGCATCATATCCTTTTTGAGTTATAACATCAAATAAATCTCCCATTCTATATTCGCCCCACTGAACATTTTGAAGCTTTTTGTTCAGTGAGGCATCTATTTTTAGGCTTTCATTCTCTCTTTCTGTATTTTTAATAAATGATACTCCCAAGCTAAATAATCTGCAATCTGTCTTTTAAAAATCTTCAATAGTTGGTTTTGTATCTACTGGTGTTGATTGATTCCAGTCTGAACCATTTTCATGGATCATATAGCCTTCATAATATTCTTTCTCTGTAAAAATATTTAATTTACTCCAAAACGAACTCAAATCTCACCATTTCTTGATATCTTTCTTTAGCCCTATCCGTATCCTTTAAGTTATTACTTGCTTTTTACGATCACTTCGTATATCCATCATTAGAAAAGTCTATAAATTTTTACAATTTCATCTTTTTGATGTACCTCTCCTATTCTAAAAACATAAATATATGTCTGTACACTTGACTTTCCAATAACAAATCCAAAGGCATTTTTATACTAGCAAGCAGAGTATTCTTTTCTAATATTTTTATTATATCTTTAGCTTTTTCCAGAACCTGCTGAATGTTGAATAATTATTGCAGCATATCCTTTTCTCCATCAAAGACAATGCTTTTTCCACAAATATCATTCCATTTCCTTCAGCTGAATAAGGAGGATTTAATACAAATGCTGTTGCTGGAAAATTTTTATTTTCTTCTCCAAAAGCATAATTACCATTAAAAATCTCCTCAAGGAATCTTTATTTAATATATTGGAACCTCCATCTCCCATAAGTATCATATTTAAAAATTGCAAGCATATAGATATTAGAAAGTACTTCTAAACCTAAAAGTTGTTTTGCCTTTAATTTTTAAAGTGTTCTAATTCTTGTGGAGATTTGATTTTATCCTTTGCATCTATTAGCATTTCATTCATAGCAGCAACTAATAAAACTCTGTACACTTCCAGTTGCAAAATCTCAGACATAACTATCTTTATTAACTCTAGTAAGTTTTACAAGAAAGTTAGCCAACATATGAAGGGTAAGTACAACATCATTCAATTTATCCTGAGTAAAGCCCAACCAAGAATACATTTCATTAAATAATTTACCTGTAAAAATCTGTTGTTAAACCAATTTTATAATAAATTCCTAAGTCATCAACTATCTTTGAAAATATTCTTTTTAATTGACTTTCTCCATTTACAGGTTTATTTATATTGTCTGAAAGCAAAGTATTCTTAAGAGTTCTTACAATAAGTGTCTTTGTATAGGAAGATTTTTCTCTTTAAAAAGCTTCTATTTTTCTAATAATTATTTCTCCATCTGTACTCCTTCTTCTAATGATGATTTTTAAATCTGATTTTTCAAGAGGAGTAACTTGCCCAGATATTCCAAGTGTTGCCATAATAGAGGCTGATACAAGATACACTCTATCAGTTTCACTTAATCCTTTTTCATTTGCATATATATCATTATTAAGTTTTGTCAAACTTGTATTAATCTCTTTTCTCTTTTTCTTTAAGTAGTTCTAATTCTTCGTTTGTTAGAGAGTTGATTTACTATGAAATTATTAAAGCTAGAAATGATAAATCTGTATATTTATCAACTTCTTTTGTCCTATTCCAAGATAGAAACATAATATACCCCAATTGAATGTTCTATTGTTTCATCTGGCTTTTTATATCCTGTAACACCAATAGCTATTACATCTGTGTAGCTTGTATAATGAAGTATTGCATTTGCATAATGAATAGCTCCATTAACAGCATAGCTATTTTATATTTTTATAATTAGGTTCATTCTTACTTGTTCTATTATCTACTCTACCATTACCATCAAATTTCACTAATTTATCTTTTATACCCTTTGTATTCTATCAAAATAGGATAATAATTTAGTTTCTCATCTTGTAATAAAAAGTTTAGCATCTGGTCTATTTCCTCCATCTCCACCACTTTTTGATTTATATTCATCAAGTGCTTTGTCTATTTTCAGAATTTAAGCTTTTCTTGTTCAAGTTTATAATCTAAATTATAGCTTTTTAACCAACCATTTACTAAATCAGTTATATTAGGTTCAATTGATTTTTCTTTTTAGCAACCATCTCTTCCCCTCTCTCTTAATTTTATTTATTCTTCAAAAACTTTTTAAACTTTCTTTTAATTTTTCTATCTTATCAAGATATTCTTTTTGTATTCTTAGCTCTCTATCAATTATATGTTGAGGAGCTTTTGAAGTGAACTTTTCATCAGATAATTTTCTGTTTACAGGCTCTAATTCTTTTTCTAATTTAGCAAGTTGTTCATTAATCTTCTTAATTTCTGCTTCATTATTTAAAAAGTCCTGTTAATATCATATATACTGATGAGTTTCCAGCTACTCTTAAAGAACTTTGTGCAGGAGCTTCTAAGTTTGCTCCACAGTTAATTCTTCTAAATTAGCTAATTTCTTGATGAAATAATTCATTCTTTTTCAAGAGTTTCTAATTCTTCTGAATTAGAAGTTGATACAACTACTTTTTGCAGGTTTTAGCAGGAGAAATTCCTTTTTCTGTTCTTATATTTCTAAGTGAAGAAACAACTTCTTTTATATATTCGAAAGATTTTTCAATTTTAACATCTATTAGATTATTATCAGCTACAGGATATTGTTGTAGCATGATAGTTTCACCATCTACTTTAATTTTTTTGCCAAATTTCTTCTGTGATGAATGGCATAAATGGATGAAGTAATCTCAATCCTTGTTCTAAGATAGTCCAAAGCATATATTGTGCTGTTAATTTAGAAATTTTCTTATCTTCGTCATCATTATAAAGTCTGATTTTTGCAATTTCAACATACCAATCACAGAAATCTCCTCTTAAGAATTCATAAACTGCTTTTAGCAGCATTATCAAGTTCAAATTTTTTTCTAAACAATCTTCTACATCTTTTGCAGTTTCATTTAATCTTGAAATTATCCATTTTATCAACAAGTTCATAATCTAATTTAGTTTTTATCTACAGATTTTTACATCAAAACCTTCTAAGTTCATAATAACAAATCTTGCAGCATTCCAAATTTTTATTTTGCAAAATTTCTTCCCATTCCTAGTAAGTCAGTTGAGAAGTGTACATCTTGTCCTTGAGAAGTGTTATATATCATAGAAAATCTTATAGCATCTACTCCAAATTCTTTTATTAAGTCAAGTGGATCAGGAGAGTTTCCAAGAGATTTTGACATCTTTTCTACCAATTTCATCTCTTACTATTCCATGGAAGAATACATTTTTAAATGGTATCTTTTTAAGTTCATACATACCAAACATTATCATTCTAGCAACCCAGAAGAATATAATGTCTGCTCCTAGTTACTAATGTATTTGTAGGATAGAATAAATCTAATTCCTTAGTTTTTCAGGCCAACCCATTGTTGAGAATGGCCAAAGTGCAGATGAGAACCAAGTATCTAAAAACATCTTCTTCTTGAGATAATTCAACATCATGTCCATAATGTTTTCTTAGCTTTGTTCCTTTGCTTCTGCTTCATCCATAGCAACAAAAACATGTCTATCTGGATCCATACCAAGCAGGTATTCTATGTCCCCACCAAATTTGTCTTGATATACACCAATCTCTTATATTTTTCTAGCCAGTTATAGTAAATTTTTTTCCATTCTCTTAGGAAGAATTTTTTTATTTCACCATTTCTTACAACTTCAAGAGCTTTTTCAGCAAGAGGCTTTCATTTTAACAAACCATTGAGGAGATACTCTTGGTTCAATAACAGTTTGACATCTATAACATTGTCCTACTGCATGGTGTAAATGTTCAGTCTTTATAAAAGAAACCTTGTTCTTTTAAGTCCTCAACAATTTTTCTTTCTAGCTTTCAAATCTATCAAGTCCTGCATATTTAGGGATAGTCATTAACTATTTTTTTCCATCAGGAGTTAACATATTTATTACAGGTAGATTATATTTCTTTCCTAAATTATAGTCATTAGGGTCATGTGCAGGAGTAATTTTTAAAGCTCCTGTTCCAAATTCTTTATCAACATATTCATCTGCAATAACAGGAATTTCTCTATTAACTAATGGTAAAATTAAAGTTTTTCCTATTAAATGTTTGTATCTTTCATCTTCAGGGTGAACTGCAACTGCCACGTCAGCAAGCATAGTTTCAGGTCTTGAAGTAGCGATTATTATATATTCATCAGAATCTTTTACAGGATATTTTTATTTGCCATAGATGTCCATCTTTTTTTCTTCGTGGTCAACTTCATCATCTGCAAGTGCAGTTCCACAAGAAGGACACCAGTTTACCATATATTCACCTTGATAAATTAAACCATCATGATATAAGTCATTAAAAATTTTTCTAACTGCATAAGAAAGTCCTTCGTCCATAGTAAATCTTTCTCTATCCCAGTCAAGTGAAGCTCCTAACTTTCTTAATTGTTGAGTTATGATACCTCCATATTTTTTTCTTTCCAATCCCAAGTCATTTCAAGGAATTTTTCTCTACCCTATATCTTCTTTTTTAATCCTTCTTCTGCTAATTTTTCTTTCAATTTTATTTTGAGTTGCTATTCCAGCATGGTCACAACCTGGCATCCAAAGAGTATTTTTACCTCTCATTCTATTGTATCTTATTAAAGTATCTTGAATAGAGTTATTTAAAAACGTGTCCCCATATGTAAAATTCCTGTTACATTTGGAGGTGGAATAACTATAGAATAGTTTTCCTTTTCAGATGAAAGACTTGCTGCAAAGAATTTTTGATTCCTCCCAAGTCTTATACCACTTTTTCCTCTATCTCATTAGGTGAGTAATTTTTGTCTAATTCATTCATTTTATCTTTGTCTCTCCTTCCAAATTTTTTTAATTATAGTATTCATAAGTTATTTCTACTTTTCCACTAACACCAATTTTTAATTTTTTTGTTCTCTAAGTTGTTTATAGATATCTTCTGCTTTTAGCTTTATTATTCTCTAAAACATCGTATCTAACAGAAGTGAATTCAGTTATATTACCATATTTATCTCTTTTTTTCATTGATATTTTTCATATATATCAAGTTGAACTACTGGATTTCTTGAACCAAAGAAAAGAACATATGCCAATTCTCTTTGAAAACCATTTTTGTCAACAACAATGAAAACTTCTTCTACCACTTCCATCTACTGTTTTTCATATCCACCATCTTTATAGTAATCATAATAAATTAAGATATATGGATAATCAGGATTTAGATTATTTTTTTACCTCTGTCGCATCTCCTCTTTCATTATAGAAAGTTGAAACATCCCCCTCTAGTTTACCTTCTACATATTTTAACTCATTAATTTCTTTTCCAAGTTTATTATAAGTTATTATATCATACATTGGATAGTATCCTCTAACTCTTTCCACCAATTCAGCTTTTCTCAATTAAATTTCCATCTTTCTGAATATTTATACGAATATTTATAGTTGTTAATACTTGCTTGAGGAACTTCTTCAATCCTTCTAGCTATAAAGCCATTTTTTTATCAAATTGATATTGAACAATTTTTATATTCCACTCCATCTCTTGTAAAAGATTCTCTTGTTATATATCCTCTTTCATTAAATTCTGTTTTTAACTAAACTAGTAAATTTTTATTTTCTCCTGAATTTTTCATATCCATACTCAGTCTTAACTCATAGATTTAACTTTTACCTTTTTAATCTTTCTTTTTTGCCCACTCAGTTTCAGGCATTATCCCTGCATAAGAGTAAGAAAAACTAACAACATTAACATAAATAATTTAAAAATATTTCTTCACTTAATCAATTCCCTTCTATTTATAATATTCATACTTATTTTTCAAGTTTTTTTATATATACTGCTTTTCTTTTCTTTTTTTGAATAATCATATCTAACTGAAGTACTTCTTGTTAGATTTCCATGTTCATCTCTTGTTATATCTTTAAATTTTTAAATATATAGAAATTTTTAGGTTTTTCCTTGTGAGCCTTGTTTAATCATAGAGATATACTCTTTTTCGTTTCCATTTTTATCATAGAGATATGTCCACTTTGCAGTAGCTACATCAGTTGTTTTTCATAATCTCCATTTGCTTTGTAATTATAAGTTATTTTTAATACTATTTTCTGGAAAGGTATTATTTTTAATCTCAATTAAATTACCTTTTTTATTGTAGATATATGTATCATTTGTTATTAATTCTTCACCTGAATAAACTAAATGATGAACTTTTTTTCCCGTTTTTTATTATAAGTTATTTTTTTCTAAGCTTTGGAAAAATGTTTTTTGTCTACATATTCTTCTTTGATAGTTACAAGTAAATTTCCCATCTTTTTGTTTCTTCATATTTATAACTATATACCCCTACTGACTTCATCTTTTTATAGGTAATCCATCACTATTATTTTTTTATATTATACTTTGATTTAATCTATTATCTACATATTGAACTTCATCTGTTATATAGCCTTGTTCATTAAAAATAAGTTTCTGTTAGCCGAGTTTTTTCTAGCTTTCCTGAACTATCGTATTCATATTCAGTCTTAACCATAGATTTAACTTTACCTTTTAAGTTTTTTAATTTTCCAATCAGTCTCTGGCATTACTCCTGAATAAGAGTAAGAAAACTAGTAACATCAATAAAAATAAATTTAGAATTTTTTCATTTAATCAGCCCTTTTCTAAAAAAATTTCTTTAATATTATACTCTATTAATACATATAACACAAGTTAATACTATGGTTGACATATAAAAAAATAAAAAGAATATAATTAATAAAAAGCACTTAAATGATAGGTGCTATTTTTTTGTTTAGATAGGAGGAGAGATGAAAAATTCTTGTTACAGGTTTTGATCCTTTTGGAGAAGAAAAAGTAAATCCTGCATTGGAAGTTATAAAGTTATTACCTAAAAATTGAGAAAATGAAGTTAGAATTTTTAGAAATTCCAACAGTATATAAAAAAATCAGTAGAAAAATAGAAAAGGAAATTGAAAGTTATAAGCCTGATTATGTTCTTTCTATAGGTCAAGCTGGAGGTAGAGCAAGTATTTCTATAGAAAGAGTTGCTATAAATATAGATGATTTTAGAATAAAAAGATAATGAAGGAAATCAACCCATAGATGAAAATATTTTTGAAGATGGAGAAAAATGCTTATTTTTCAACATTGCCAATAAAGTCAATTCAAGATGAACTTTCAAAAAAATAATATTCCTTCTTCAATTTCAAACACAGCGGGAACTTTTTGTATGTAATCATGTTTTCTATGGTGTTAGATATTTAATTGATATAAAGGAATAAAAATCTGGTTTTTGTGCATATACCTTACATACCAGAGCAAGTTATAGGAAAAGCTAATACTCCAAGTATGAGCTTAGATAATATCTTAAAGGAATAATAATTATTATTGAGACAATTTTTTAATGTAGAAACTGATATAAAAAATCTGGTGGAACTATCTGCTAATAAAAAAATTAAACTAAGGGATAATTATGAATGATGCGAAAAGTATGGTCGAGAAACTCTATAAAGGAAATGGAAAAACTTTATTTAGCTTGTTTGTGTGTTGGACTTATAACAGGAGCTATAGTTTCTTGTTATAGATGGGGCTTAGGGAAAAATAGGCCTTATTAGAAGAGAGTATTTTTTTCAGAAGTAAACTTAAATAATCCAATGGCATTATTAAAAAGTTTGGCGACTATTTATTGTGATAGGACTTATTGTAAACTATTTATTAAAAAAGTTTCCTAAGACTTCAGGAAGTGGAATACCTCAAGTTAAAGGACTTATCTTAGGAAGAATAGATTATAAAAATTGGTTTTTTGAATTGATATCAAAATTTGTTGCTGGAGTTTTAGGTATAGGAGCAGGACTATCTCTAGGAAGAGAAGGGCCATCTGTTCAACTAGGATCTTATGTAGGTTATGGAGTTTCAAAATTATTTAAAAAAAGATACAGTAGAAAGAAATTATTTGTTGACAAGTGGTTCTAGTGCAGGTCTTTCAGGAGCTTTTGGAGCACCGCTTGCAGGAGTAATGTTCAGTATAGAAGAAATTCATAAATACTTAAGTGGAAAATTATTAATATGTGCTTTTTGTTTCAAGTATAGCAGCAGACTTTGTAGGAAGAAGAGTTTTGGAGTTCAAACATCTTTTGATATTGTGATAAAGTATCCATTAGATATAAATCCATATTTTCAATTTTTTTCTTATATATAATTTTTGGAGTAATAATAGCATTCTTTGGAAAAATTATTTACAGTATCTTTAGTAAAAATCTCAAGATATATTCAATGGAATAAAAATTCCAAGAGAAATAAAAAGTATGTTTTGTAATGACTATTTCATTTTATTTTATGTTTTTGTTTTACCTGAAGTAACAGGTGGAGGACATGATTTAGTTGAAAGTTTAATTCATCAAAAAGCTATTATTTTACACACTTATTATAATTTTTTATAGTAAAAGCTATTTTTTTACTTCAATTTCTTATGCAACAGGTTTTGCAGGTGGAATATTCTTGCCTATGTTGGTTCTAGGAGCAATTATAGGGAAGATTTTTGGAGAATGTCTAGATTTATTTGCAGCTACAGGAGCAGACTTTTACTGTACACTGGATAGTTTTAGGAATGGCAGCTTATTTTTGTTGCAGTTGTAAGAGCACCTATAACAGGAGTTATCTTAATACTAGAGATGACAGGAAGTTTTCATCTACTATTAGCTTTAACAACAGTTTCAGTTGTTTCTTTTTTATGTGACAGAACTTTTAGGTCAACAACCTGTATATGATATTTTTATATGATAGAATGAAAAAGATGACAATCTTGTTGATGAGGAAAAATCAAGAAAAAGTTACAATAGAATTGCCTGTTATGGCAGAATCTTTATTGGATGGAAAAGGCAATTTCAGAAATTATTTGGCCAGAAGAAGTATTAATAATTGCAATAATAAGAAAATGGAGTTGAAAAATTCCTAAGGGTAGAACTGTTATGATGGCAGGAGATATATTGGTACTATTATTACCAGAAAAAGATAGTTGGGGAAGTTAAAGAAAGTTTAATGAAACATACATCAGTAGAATAAAATAAAATAGTTATATATGGCGATTACTTGCCAGCCATTAGTGTTTCTGAGAGTTCTACAAAGGCTCACTCAACAATAATGGACGTCGCAGTAATCTTAGTAAAAAAACTTAAGTATATTTCATTAATTTTTTAACTCGTAGATAAAGGATGGAAATGGAAAAATAAAACATAATTTTATGGAAACGGAGAGCATAACAAAATTACTTTATAAAGTTCTCTATTCCTGCTATTGTAGGAATGTTTGTAAATGCTTTATACAATGTTGTAGATAGAATATATATTGGAAATATAAAAAGGTACAGGACACCTAGGAATAACAGGTGTAGGTCTTGTGTTTCCAGTAGTTATTTTAATATTTGCATTTTTCATTATTAATTGGTATAGGTTCAGCAGCCTCAGTATCTTTGAAAATTAGGAATGAAGGACAGAGAAGAAGCTGAAAGATTTTTTAGGAGTAGCAGTATTCTTATCGCTTGTTATCTCTGCCATACTTATGATAATAATTTATTTTTAATATGGATAGAATAATTTATTTTATAGGAGGAAGTAAAGAAACTTTTTAGCTATGCAAAAAGAATTATCTATTTTATATAAATCTTGGGAGTACCAGCAGCAATTTTAGGACTGGTTCTAAATTCTGTAATAAGATCAGACGGTAGTCCCAAAAATAGCAATGGGAACTTTACTTATAGGAGCTATAACAAAATATAGTTCTAGATCCTATTTTCATCTTTATGTTTGGAATGGGAGTTAAAGGAGCTGCAATAGCTACTATAATTTCACAGTATGTATCAATGATTTGGACTATTCATTATTTTTATGTCCAAGAGAAGTAAAAATAAAATTAATAAAAAAAGATATAAGATATGATTTCTATAAATCAAAAAGAAATTTGTCTTTTAGGAAGTTCAGCCTTTGCAATACAGATAGGATTTAGCTTAGTAACATATATTTTAAATACAGTGTTAAAAAATATGGTGGAGACACATCTATTGGTGCTATGGCAATAGTACAATCGTTTATGACTTTTTATGGCTATGCCTATTTTTGGAATAAATCAAGGGATACAGCCAATCTTAGGTTATAACTATGGAGCAAAAGAAATATAAAAGAGTAAAAGAAGCATTATATAAAGGGATTTTTGCTGCGACAATAATCTGTTTAATTGGCTATACAAGTGTAAGATTATTCTCAGATTCTTTAATTCATATATTTACAAATAAACCTGAATTGAAAGAAATTGCCAAATATGGTTTAAAAAGCTTTATACTCTAGTTTTTCCCAATAGTTGGACTTTCAAATTGTCTCGTCAATTTACTTTCAAGCGGTGGGAAAACCTAAAATGAGCTTTTTATAAGTCTTTCCAGACAAATTATCGTTATGATACCTTGTTTAATAATCTTACCTAAAGTTTTTGGTTTTAAATGGAATCTGGTATGCTGCTCCAACAGCAGACAGTATAGCAACATTAATTACTTTTTATTTTTAGTTAGAAGAGAGATTAAAAATTGGATAAATTAGAAGAGATGTTAGAAAAAGAGAGATGTCTAAAAGAGAGGAGAAAAGATGCAAAAATTAACTTTATTAAAAGAAGTGGGATAACTTATCTCCTTATAGAAAATTAATATTTGGCTTTTTAGTAGCAATTTTTATTGGAGTAATACTTTTAAAAATGCCTTTTTTTCATTAAGAGAAAATCAAAATATTATCAGTTTATGGACTCACTTATTTACAATAGTTTCAGCTATTTGTGTGACAGGTTTATCTGTTGTTGATGTAAGTCAAGTTTTTACTTCAACAGGGTCAATTAATAATTTCTGTTTTTTTATTCAATTAGGTGGGACTTGGGAGTTATGACAGTTTCAATAATAGTATTTTCTTTATTAGTTGGCAAAAAGATGAGCTTTTGAGACAAGAGAACTTTTTAAAAGAGGAAAGAAACTCTAATAGTAATGGTGGTATTACAAAACTTTATTAAAAAAATCTATTGTTGACAGTATTTATAATTGAAATATCAGGAGCTTCAATTTTAACTTATGGCTTTTTCTAAATATTATTCATTTAAAAAGATCAATTTTTTTATGGATTGTTTCATTCAGTGTCAGCATTTTTGTAATGCTGGATTTTCACTTTTTACTAATAACTTAGAGATTTTTCAAATATGATAAATTAATCAATCTAACTATTTCATTTTTGATTATTTTAGGTGGAATAGGTTTTGTAACAATAAATTCATTTGTGGTTATAAAAAAAGAAAAAAATTACAAAAATTTAAGTATAACTTCAAAATTTTCTTTACTTATTACATTTTTCTTTTTAACCTTTGGAACAATATTATTTCTTTAATATTTGAATATAATAACCCTGAGTACTTTTGGGAAAATATGGGATTTTTTAGATAAATTCATAAATTCATTTTTTCAAAGTGTAACATTAAGAACAGCAGGCTTTTAATACTGTGCCACTGGGGAATATAAAAACCAGCAACAGTCTTTTATTTCATATATACTTTATGTTTATTGGAGCATCACCTGGTTCAACAGGTGGAGGAATAAAAACAACAACTTTTTGGAGTTTTTAATACTCTATGCACTTGGAGTTTTAAAAAAAGAAAAGAATATGTTGAAGTTTTTTTAAAAGAAGGATAGACTGGGAATTGATTAATAAAGCATTAGCCATAGTTATAATATCATTATTTTTATATAATTGTTATTACAACAATTATATTATCAATAGAAAGTTTTCCAACAGAAAAAGTAATATACGAAGTGTTATCAGCATTTTCTACAACAGGTTTAAGTATGGGGAATAACGGCAGGTTTAGGGATAATATCAAAACTTATATTAGTAATAACAATGTTTATAGGGAGATTAGGGATCTATGACAGTTGCATTAGCTTTTACAAGTAATAAGAGAAGTTCAATAAAATACCCAAAAGAAGAGATATTAATAGGATAGGAGAAGAGTATGAAACAATATTTAGTAATAGGTTTAGGAAGATTTGGAACAGGTGTTGCTAAAAACTTTATATGAAGCAGAAAAATGTTTTTAGCCATAGATATAGATGAAGAATTAGTACAGGAAAAAAATTGATGCAAATATACTAAAAAAATGCTGTGATTGGTGATCCAAGTGATGAAAAAAAGTCCTAAAAGATATAGGAGCAGAAAATTTTGATGTAGCTTTTCATTTGTATTGCAGATATAGAGGCAAGTGTAATGATAGCACTTAACCTAAAAGGAATTGGGGAGTAAAAACTATTATAGCAAAAGGCTGTAAATAAAAAGCATGGAAAAAAATTCTTACAAAAGTTGGAGCAACTGAAATAGTTTATCCAGAAGAACATATGGGAAAAAGAATAGCTGAGCTTATAATAGATACAGATATAAAAGAACATTTAAAAATTTTCAGACAATTTTGTTTTTAGTTGAAGTAAAAGCACCAAGTATATTTTTGGAATAATAGTCTTATAAAATTTAGATGTCAGAAATAAATATAATATAAATATAGTTGGGATAAAAAGCTCAAAAAAAGAATTTTATACCTAATCCAACTGCAAATGTTATAATAGAAGAAGGAGATATATTAGTGATTATAACTGATAAAAAAAACAGTAGAATCATTTAATAAATTGATTTAGGGGGAAAAATGCAAGAGTTTGATATTATAGTTGTTGGGAGCAGGACATGCAGGTTGTGAAGCTGCACTTGCCTCAGCAAGAATGGGAATGAAGACAGCAGTTTTTTACAATATCACTTGACAATATTGGAGTGATGTCTTGTAATCCCTCACTGGGTGACTCAGCAAAAATCTCATTTAGCAAGAGAAATTGATGCACTTGGTGGAGAAATGGGAAGAAATATTGATAAAACTTTTATACAAATAAGAGTTTTAAATACTAAAAAAAGATCAGCAGTCCGTTCTTTAAGAGCACAGGCAGATAAAAATGACCTATGCTAATGAGATGAAAAAAACTTTAGAGCATACAGATAATTTAACTGTAATTCAAGGTATGGTAAGTGAACTTGTTGTTGAAGAAGAAAATGGAAAGAAAAGTAATAAAAAGGTATAAAAATAAGAGAAGGCTTAGAATATAGAGCTAAGATAGTTATTCTAGCAACAGGAACATTTTTAAGAGGGCTTATCCATATAGGAGAAGTAAATTTCAGTGCTGGAAGAATGGGGGAATTATCTTCGGAAGAACTACCATTATCACTTGAAAAAGTTGGTTTAAAATTAGGAAGATTTAAAACAGGAACACCAGCAAGAATAGATGGAAGAACAATAGATTTTTCTGTTTTAGAAGAACAACCTGGGGATAAGAGCCAAGTTTTAAAATTTTCAAATAGAACAACAGATGAAGAAGCATTAAGTAGAAGACAAATCTCTTGCTATATTGCACATACAAATGATAAGGTACACGAAATTATTAAAAATGCAAGGGAAAGATCACCAATGTTCAATGGAAAAATACAAGGACTTGGACCAAGATACTGTCCTTCAATAGAAGATAAGGTTTTCAGATATCCAGATAAAAATCAACATCATTTATTCTTGGAAAGAGAAGGATATGAAACAAATGAAATTTATCTTGGAGGAATGTCATCATCATTACCTGTTGATGTACAAGAAGAGATGATAAGAAATGTTAAAGGTTTTGAAAATGCAAAAGTAATGAGATATGCTTATGCAATAGAATATGACTATGTTCCACCTGAAGAAATAAAATATACTTTAGAAAGTAGAACAGTTGAGAATCTATTTTTAGCAGGACAAATAAATGGAACATCTGGTTATGAAGAAGCAGGTGCACAAGGACTTATGGCAGGAATAAATGCTGTAAGAAAAGTTAAGAAATGAAGAAGCTATAATACTTGATAGAGCAGATTCATACATAGGGACTTTAATAGATGATTTAGTTTCAAAGGGAACTAATGAACCATATAGAATGTTCACAGCTAGAAGTGAATACAGACTATATTTAAGAGAGGACAATGCAGACTTAAGACTTAGCAAGTTAGGATATGAATTAGGATTGATTCCTGAAGAAGAATATCAAAAGAGTTGAAAAGAAAAGAAGAGATGTTGAACTTATAACAGAAATTTTGACAAAAAAACAAATGTTGGACTCAAGTAATTTAAGAGTTAATGAAACTCTTTTTAAAAAGAGGAGAAAAATCCTATAAAAAGATGGAAGTACACTTTTTAGAGTTATTGAGAAGACCAGAAGTTACTTTTTGAAGATATAGTGTATATCTCAGAGGAAATAAAAGGAGTAGATTTAAAAAGGTTACGATCATGATACAAGTTATCAAGTAGAAATAACTGTTAAATATCAAGGTTATATAAATAGAGCTTTTAAAAATGATAGAAAAAAACATAAGTCTATGGAAAATAAAAAGATTCCAGCTGATATAGATTACGATGCTCTAAAGACTATACCTAAGGAAGCTAAAGATAAGTTAAAGAGAATAAAAACCAATAAATATTGGACAGGCAAGCAGAATATCAGGAGTATCTCCTGCTGATATTCAAGCTATATTAATTTATTTTAAAAATGAGAGGAAATTAGATTGAAAGAATATTTTTAAAGAAGGTTTAGAAAAAAATAAAAAGTTTCATATGATGAAAATAAAATAGAAAAAAAGCATTAAAATATTTAGAAATTTTATTAGATTATAATAGCCATACAAACCTAACAGCAATAAGAGAAGAAAAAGCTATAATAGAAAAGCATTTTTTTAGATTCTTTATTACTTCAAAAATCTATTAAAAAGAAGAGGATAAGACTTTAATAGATATAGGAACAGGTGCAGGTTTCCCAGGAATGATGTTAGCTATATTCAATGAAGATAAAAATTTTTACTTTTACTTGATTCTGTTAGAAAGAAAAACAGATTTTTTAGAGCTTGTAAAAATGAATTGGCTTTTAAATAATGTTGAAATTATAAATGGTAGAGCTGAAGAAATTATAAAAGATAAAAAGAGAAAAAAATATGATGTGGGACTTTGCAGAGGAGTTTCTAACTTATCTGTTATTTTTAGAATATGAAATACCTTTTTTTAAAAAGTCAATGGAAGATTTTTTTACCACAAAAAGATGACTGGAACAGATGAAATTGAAAATTCATCTAATGCTTTTAAAAAGTTCTAAATTCTAAAATAATTAAAGAATATAATTTTAAGTTACCATTTTTCAAATGAAGATAGACTTATAATAGAAATCTTAAAAAAACTAAGTCTACTGATAAAAAAATATCCAAGAAAAACAGGAATACCTTTTAAAAAAACCTTTATAAATTTTTTTCTTTTTATTTTTCAATATAAAATTGATATAATTTAAAATTATTACAATTTTTACTTGACAAGACATGTATACTATGATAATATAGGTGCATAAGGAAAAAGAAATAATTTTTATAATTTTTGTATTAATTTTTATGGAGGTAGAAAAATGAAAAAAATAAAGAAAAATTTAAACAGATACTTTATCAAATTTAGCAATACTTGTAACAAAGACTCATAACTTACACTGGAATGTAGTTGGTGCAAGATTTAAAGCTATACATGAATATACAGAATCATTATACGATTACTATTTTGAAAAAAATTTGATGATGTTGCAGAAATATTTAAAAATGAAAGGTGAATATCCTTTAGCAAAAAGTTGCTGACTATTTAAAACATGCAACTGTTAAAGAATTAGATGTTAAAGACTTTACTATCCCAGAAGTAGTTGCTAGTATAAAAGAAGATATGGAATTAATGTTAGCAGATGCTAGAAAAATAAGAGAAGTTGCTAATGAAGAAGATGATTTCTTAGTAGCTAATATGATGGAAGATCATATTGAATACTTCGTAAAAACAATTATGGTTTATTCAAGCAATGTCTAAATAAAAATAATAGGGTGCTCATAGCACCCCTTTTTATTTCTAAGAAAAAAATTATCCACTGCTTTCATTGTAATAACTTTTTATTTTAGAAAAATCTTCTAAATCACTAAAAAAATATTATGATCACAGCAACTTGAACCTGAAGAACATGAATGACTAGAGCAAGATGAACAGCTTGAACAAGAACTATTTTTTTATTGTTTTACAACAATCTCCTTCCTCATTTAAGCTTTCTCTTTTCATATATTCTTCATAACTTTCAAGATAGCCATTATCTTCTAAAAATTTTAAAAACTTTTTATCTAATGTTTCTCTGTCTATGCCAAAATTTTTTTCATTATGGCATTTTCACTATATACAGCAGAGGATAATAAAAAAATTTTATAATTTTTACTTCTAATTCTGTCAAAAATATTACCTCCTTATTATCCTACAAAAAAATTATAACATTAAATGATAGAAAAAAAGAAAAATATGTTAGAATTATAAAGGACTTCTAAAAACTAAATATTAAGGAGCTTATTTTGGATACTACAATTTTTTTAAAGGGATGATAATGGGATTTATTTTTATCTTTTACCCTTTTGATCCTGTTGGGATTTACTGTATGGAACTCACCATTATTGAGGGAAGATGGAAGGGGTATATTACAGCATTGGGTATGGTAACTATTGATATGGTTTATTCAACAGTTGCCTTGTTATTTCTCTCAGGGGTTAAAGAATATATAGTAAAAATATGAAAAACTATCTATCTTTAATCATAGGATTATTTTTTTATTAATTATTTCATTAAGAAAAACTTCTTACTAAGGTAGAATTAAAAGATATAAATGTAGATTTTAAAAGTATGTTACAAAAATTATTTAACAGGAGCAGGTTTTGCAATAGTAAATATTTCAAGTATTTTAGTTATTGCAACTGTATTTACTGTCTTTAAAAAGTTTTAGATGATGGAAATACTTTCACCACCGACAACCTATATGGAAGCAATATTAGGAGTTGGACTTGGTGGAACAAGTTTATGGTTTCTACAACATATGTAATGTCACATTTTTAGAAGACTTTTTTTGGTAAAGAAAAACTAATTAAAAATAATCAAAATAGCAAATGTAACTATATTTATTTTTAGCATTAGCTATAATATTTTTATACAATTAAAAAAAGATAACAAGTTAGAAAGGAACAAAAATGATAGACGTAAAAAAATGTTGCTGAGGAATTCAGCAAGTATATTGAATTTGATAGCGACAAAAAAAGGGATTAAAGTTGGCGTAGCCATGAGTGGAGGAGTGGATAGCTCTACAGTTGCTTACCTATTAAAACAACAAGGTTATGATATTTTTTTGGTGTGACTATGAAAAACATTTAAAGATGAGGATTCAGATGCTAAGAAAAGTATGTGATGACCTAGGGATAGAACACTATGTTTTTAGATGTTAGAGATGAATTTAAAGAAAAGGTTATGGACTATTTTTGTAAATGAATACATGAATGGAAGAACTCCTAACCCTTGTATGGTCTGCAATAGACATATAAAGTTTGGTAAAAATGTTAGATTTTATCTTATCTAAGGGAGCTAGTTTTATGGCAACTGGGCATTATACTAAACTAAAAAAATGGACTATTGAGTGTTGGAGATGACTCTAACAAGGATCAAGTTTATTTTTCTATCTCAAATTCAAAAAGATAGATTAAGTAAGATTATTTTTTTCCAGTTGGAGATTTAGAAAAACCCTAAATTAAGAGAACTTGCTAAACAAATTGGAGTAAGAGTATATTCTAAAAAAAGACTCTCAAGAAATTTGCTTTTCGTAGATGATGGAAAATTAAAAAGAATTTTTTTAATTGAAAAATACTAAAGGAAAGGCTGAAAAAGCCAGGAAATATTGTGGATAAAAAAATGGAAAGATTTTTAGGAAAACATAAAGGCTTTTTCATTCTATACTATAGGACAAAGAAAAAGGTTTAGGAATATCTAGTGAAGAGCCACTATATGTTTTTAGCCTTTTGATAAAGATAACAACAATATCATAGTTGGAGAAAAACGAAGATTTATTTAAAGATGAGCTTATAGCTACAAGATTGAAATTTATTTTCAGTTCCAAGCTTAGAGAGTTTAGATAATTTAGAATGTTTTTGCAAAAAAACACGTTCAAGAGATATTTTTACATAAATGTGTCTTTAAAGAAAAATGGAGATAATTTCCAAGTGAAATTTATAGACAATAAAGTTAGAGCTATTACACCAGGACAAGGAATTGTTTTTTTACAACAATGATGGCAAATGTAATAGCAGGTGGTTTTTATTGAAAGTTAGTTGGTAGCAAAAATTTACAATATAAGTTTTTTTAAAAAGTTTTTAATTTTAGGAGGATTAATGAAATTAGTTGATGAATTTAAAGCATTTGTAATGCGTGGTAATGTGGTTGATTTAGCAGTAGGGGTTATCATTGGAGCAGCTTTTGGAAAAATAGTAACAAGCTTTAGTTAATGATATCTTTATGCCAATTATAGGAATGATAGTAGGAAATGTAGATTTTACTACTTTAGAAATTAAAATAGGAGAACCAGTTGAAGGAGTTGAACAAGCAGCTATTAAATATGGAATGTTCATACAAGAAATTAGTAAATTTCCTTATAATTGCACTTTGTATTTTTCATGTTTATAAAACTAATTGCTAAAAATTCAAAAAGAAAAAAAGGATGAAGAACCTGCTCCAGCACCTGAACCAACAAAAGAAGAAGTATTACTTACTGAAATAAGAGATGCTTTAAAGAAAAATATCAGACAAATAAGAAAAAAATAAGAGAACTTTTTTTGAAGTAAAAAAATTTAAAAAGTTCTCTTTTTAATTTTAACTTGCTTTTATATGTCAAAAAAATTATATAATAAAGTAAAATTTATTTGTTATATAGGAGGGATTATGACTTTTATTTCTTTTTAATGGTTTTGGCATATTTTCATGGGAGCAATTCCAAGTGGAGTATGGCTAGGTAAAATTTTTTAAAAAAATATAGATGTAAGAGATTATGGAAGTAAAAATAGTGGAGCTACAAATTCATATAGAGTTTTAGGAGCAAAGCTAGGAACAGCAGTTTTAATAATGGATGTTCTTAAAGGTTTTTCTTCCTTTATACATTGCAAAGCAAGTTTGATTTAGAATATAATGATTTAGTTTTTAATAGGTTTAGTTGCAATCTTAGCTCACACTTATTCTTGCTTTTATCTCTTTTAGAGGTGGAAAAAGGAGTTGCAACAAGTTTAGGAGTATTTTTATTCCTAATACCAATAATAACTCTAATATTGTTAGCTATATTTATAGTTGATAGTATATTTTACAAGATATATATCATTGGGTTCTATAACAGCTGCCTTTTCTATTACCTATTTTTTTACATTTTTTTCTGATAAAGGGTTCATACTTTATTTGTACTATCTTTTGATAATAGGAATCTTTTGTAATATATAGACATAGATCAAATATTTCAAGACTACTTAGTGGAACTGAAAGCAAATTTAAATTTTAATATTTTGGGAGGAAAATATGCATATTAAAGTGAATAGACAGAATTTTTTTAACAGCTGTTAGAATAGTTGAAAAAAATCAATAAAAGATAATAAGATTAAACCAATTCTTTCTTGTGTTTATGCAAAAAGGTTAAGGATAATAAAGTATATTTTACTGGAACAAATTTAGATACAACTATAAAGACTTCTATAGATGTAAATGAAGTTATAAGAGAAGGAGAAGTTGCTTTTTAGTCCTTCTATCATAGATGAATATTTAAAAGAAATAAAAAGATGAGTTTGTAGTTTTAAGAGTTGAAAATGGAAATATTCTATTTATTGAAACTGAAGATTCTACAACAGAATATGATGTGTTTACTACGGAAGATTATCCAAATACATTTTGAGAATATAAACTTAAATGAAAAATAACTTTAAATTTGAAATGCCTAGTCAAGAGCTAGTTGAAATCTTTGAGAAAGTTTTATTCTCAGCTGACACTCCAGATAACATAGCTATGAACTGTATTAGAATAGAAAGTAATAATAAGACTTTAAATTTTGTTTCAACTAATACTTATCGTTTAACTTATTTAAAGAAAGATGTAGAAAAAGAAATTAATGACTTTGCAGTAAGTGTTCCAGCTGATACTATTTCTTCTATCGTTAAAATTGTTAAAGGTTTAGATAACGAGCTTATAAAAAAATATAAAGAAGATGCTCATCTATATTTTTAAATATAAGGAAACTACTATAATTACAAAAATTAATTGAGTTAAGATTCCCTAATTATGCAGATATATTATCAAATATAACTTATGATAAAAAAATTATCTATAAATAATGAAAAATTTACTAATTTATTAAAAAAAGAGTTTTTAATTTTTCTCAAGAAGTAATATGGAATCTAAATATTCATCAACTTACCAATTTAAACATGGTGACAATGGAGAAAGTAAGTTAATAATATCAGCTTTAAATGATATTGCAAGAATAAATGAAGAGCTAAATATTAGCTTTTGAAGGTGAAGATTTAAAAAAATTTCTTTAAATTCTAAATACTTGTTAGAATTTATACAAAAATATTCCTAAAGAAAAAGAATTAGTTTTAGAGTTTATGTATGCTAATTCAGCAGTAAAAAGTATATGAAAAAAAGATAATGAAAGATTATATTTATATATTAATGCCATTGGCACTGAGAGATTAAAAAAATAAAAGAGACTATTGCAATAGTCTCTTTTTCTTATTCTCCGTGGTATTCTCTTGCTTTTTGGTGGTACATAAGTAGCTATAAATTTTTTTCCATTTCTTCAAAAGAATCAGTGAAGCAAAGTTTTTCTCTAGCTTCTTTTTTTCATATATCCTTTTTCAACCATCAAATCATAAAAAAAGCTCTGATATGATTGTAGTAATTATCATAAATTAAAAAAAATATACAAGGGCAAGGATGTAAAGCTAAGACTGCCCAAGAAACAACTTCAGTTATTTCTTCTAAAGTTCCAGATCCTCCAGGAAGTGCTATAAAGATATCAGCTAAATCTGCCATTTTCTTTTTTTCTTTCTGACATAGTATCAACTTTTATAAGTTTAGTTATACCATCATGAGCAATTTCTCTTTCTGATAGAAAATGAGTTATTATTCCTGTAACTTTTTCCACCATTTTTCAAGAACTGAATCAGCAATCAGTCCCATTAAACCAGATCTACCTCCACCATAAACAAGATTATAATTATTTTTTTCCTATCCATTCTCCAAGTTTTCTAGTTATATCTTGATATGATTTATCAACTCCAAATGATGCTCCACAATATACTGTAACATTCTTTTTCATTCTCTACCTCCCGACTTTTTACGAATTAAAACATATTTGCTAACAATCCTACGATTGATATTATTATAGTATAACATATATTTTCAAGAATTTCTTTTGAATTTTTTTGAATATATATTTATCTTTATTTTTGGAATAATCTTAAAATTATGGCAACAACATTGATACTTATATAGGCATAGGTGAAAGCAACTATATCTGATTTATCAAAAGTTCCTACGGGAGTTCCATGTCCACCAAAAAAAACTTTTTGTACAAATTCTCCTAAGATAACAAGTAAATATATAAAGAAAAAAACCAAATAACATGAAGAAAAAAATCTTTTTCTAGCAACTAGAAAATACTGCTCCAGCAGAAAAAGCCATAAGCCATCAGGCAGTGAATAGATAGCCCATGTTGGAAATAGTTTTTCTGTATAGAGTGGCTGTTTCTCTTGCTAAAAAGAACGAAACCATTGATATCCAAAAAAATGTATAAAATTGTAATAATAGAGGTTTTTACTTCTATACAAAAAGATAAATTAAAGCTCCTGTAAGTAGAGGTAAAAAGACTAATAAAAATTTTATCTTCTTCATGCTCTTTCCCTTTCAAATATTATATCCATAGGTTATAGCCTAAAATGAAAAAAAGTCAATAAAAATTTTTTTAAAAATAAAAAGAGGAAAAAAATTCACTTATTTTACTTTTAAATTTAAAAAGTTAAGTGGATTTTAACTAAATCTTAACTTTTTTTAATCTATACTGTATGTAATAAAAAAATTGATATTAATTGAATTTTTGTGATAAATTATTCTTTAGGATAAATTAAAATTTGGAGGATATATGAATTACAAAAAAATATTTACTTATATTCTTAAGTATCTTTATATTGATAGCTTGTAAAAAAATTACCTGAAAATAATACAAGAAAGTAATTATGAAAAAAAGTAAAAAGCAATGAAAGAAAATACTTTTAGAGAAAAAGTCACTAAATATCTTGCATATGCAAAAAAATTCTTAATGATGATAAGGATCTGAGAGCTACTGTTTTAGCAGAAAGAGACAGAATGGAAGCCAAGATAGAGAAAACGATGGATTATAGAATTATTGGTGGAAATGATGAGTTATTAAATATAATGATAGCAGAAAATTATAGAGGATATATAGAACATAATCCTTTTACAAAGACTAAAGATAATCCAGATACAATTTTAGAAATAACTGCAAAAATTAGTTGAATACAGTCCTAATAAAATTGAAGAAAAAGAAATATCAAAATGATTTTTGAAGAAATTTATACAGATGAAAATGGAAAAAGAGGCTACAAAACAAAGTAAAAATATGTTAAAACTCATTTCTTTAAATCTTCATATGCGAAAGTAGAAAGTAAAAATACAAACTTTATTTCAACATTGACAGGAGAAGTAATTTTTGCAAGGTGATAAGATTATTGATAATGAAGAATATACATACTGGGATACATATGATGTTGTATCAGGTACTCTTAAAGATAAAAAGTCAATTTTATAGAAAATGATAGAGAAGAAAAGCTATCTAATAAAGAGAAAATTTTTTTAGAGAGACAGCTGTAAAGATTTTTAAAAGAAATAAATCTAGAATTAAAAAAATTACCTGATTATGATATTTGGAAATTATACATAAGCTAGGGGAATTATGATAATAGGTTTAACTGGTGGAATAGCTAGTGGTAAAAGTACTGTATCAAAAATATTTAGCTGAAAAAAAGGTTTTAAAGTCTATGATGCAGATAAAATTGCAAAAGATATTTCAGAAAAAAATTTCAGTTCAAGAAAGAAATAATTTTTAAATTTTTGGAGATAAAAATTTTAACTGAAGATGGAAAAGTTGATAGAAAAAAATTAAAAAGAAATAGTTTTTGCTGATAAAGATAAAATTAAAAAAATTAAATGCTATAATACATCCAAAAAGTTATTGATTTCTATAGAGAATTAAAAGAAAAAAATACAGATGAAACAATAATTTTTGATGTTCCCTTTATTTTTTGAAAGTGGAATAGATAAATTTTGTGATAAAAATATTAGTTGTTATCTCAGACTATGATGTTCAATTAAATAGAATAGTTGAAAGAGATAATATAGACAAAGAACTTGCAAGTAAAATAATAAAAATCTCAAATATCAAATGAAGAAAGAATAAAGAAAGCTGATATTGTTATAGAAAATAATACAAGTTTAGAAGAATTATATGAAAAAAAGTAGAAAGGTTTTGTGAAAAAAATATGAAAAATTGTAGCACCTGCAGGTAATATGGAGAGGTTCTATTCTGCTATTAGTGCAACAGCTGACGAAATATACCTAGGTTTAAAAGGTTTTGGAGCAAGAAGAAATGCTGAAAACTTTACAGTTGAAGAATTAAAAAAAGCAATAGATTATGCACATTTAAGAGGAAGTAGAATATTCTTAACTCTTAATACTATAATGACTAATAGGGAGATAGAGCTTCTATATCCAACTTTAAAAGAGCTATATAATTATGGTTTAGATGCAATAATAGTTCAAGATTTAGGTTATGCAGAATACTTGCATAAAAATTTCCCTAGTATAGAAATTCATGGTAGTACACAGATGACTGTTGCCAACCATTATGAAATCAATTATTTAAAGGAATTAGGTTTCAAAAGAATAGTTTTACCTAGAGAATTAAGCTTTGAAGAGATAAAAGAAATCAGAGAAAATACAGATATGGAACTTGAAATCTTTTGTTTCAGGCTCACTATGTATATCATTTTCTGGTAATTGCTATATGAGTAGCTTCATAGGTGGAAGAAGTGGTAATCGTGGAATGTGTGCCCAACCTTGTAGAAAAGAATACAAGACTTCTTGTGGAGAAAAATCATATTTTTTAAGTCCTAAAGACCAGTTATATGGTTTTGATGAAATAAAAAAACTACAAGAAATCGGAGTAGAAAGTATAAAAGTTGAAGGAAGAATGAAAGATGTTTCCTATGTCTATGAGACAGTTTCTTATTTTAGAAGTTTAATAAATGGAATAGATAAGGAAGAAAACACTCATAAATTATTCAATAGAGGTTATTCAAAGGGATATTTCTACAACAATGATAAAGCCATTATGAATAGAGATTATTCATATAATATGGGTGAAAAAAATAGGAGAAGTCCTAGGAAAGAATATAAGGCTAGATGAAGATATAGTTTCAGGAGATGGGAGTAACCTTTGTTTCTAAGGATTATAAAAAAATCTTGGTGGAACATATATAGGAAAGATAAATGTAGCCAATGTAAAAGAAGATAGAAAAAAATAGCTTATAAAAAAATGAAAAAGTTAATTCTAAATTTTCCAGAAGGAACAAAAGTATATTTTTTTAGAAATTATAATAAAAAGATTAAATGATGAAATTTCAAAAAAATTAAAAAAATACAGATAAAAAAAGTTAGAAGTAAATTTTGATTTTACTGCTAAATTAAATGAGAAAATTAAATTTAAAAAAATTTATTTGGAAGATGAAAATGGAAATAGAATTTTAAATTTAGAAGAAATCTCTGAAACTTTAACTCAAAAGGCACAAAAAAAGAGCTATAAGTGAAGAGGATATAAAGGAAAAGTTATCTGAAATAGGTGACAGTGAATTTACTGTTAAAAAAATATTGAAGTTGATATAGATGAAGATATTTTTTTATTCCCCCTATCAGAATTAAAAAAATTTAAAAAGAACAGCTGTTGAAAAAGTTTAGAGAAGAGATACTTTCATATTTTTAGAAGAGATTTAGACAGTGAATTAAAAGCAAACTAATCAAGAATATTTTTAAATTAGAGATAGAAAAAGATGAACCTAAAGATGTAGAAATAAGGGTTATTGTCTCTAATGAGGAACAAAAGAAGCTTTTTAGAAAAAGTAAAAGATGAATATAACATAAGTGAAATATATGATAGAACTTATGATATAGCTAAAACAATCTAAGTTAAGTCAACATAACTTTAGATAATAAATTGGCTTCTAATCTCTATGAGTTATTAGAAAATAAAAATTCATCTGTTATGTTGAATTGGAATATGAATATAGTAAATTCCTATACTATTTCAGTTTTGGAGAGAATAAAAGAACCTAGAAAGTTTTATAGTTTCACCTGAAATAAACTTTTGCTAAAATAAGAGAACTAGGAAAGACAAGATTAAAAAAAGGCTTTGCTAGTTTATTCAAAGTTAAAAAGGAATGACTATAGATGTGGACATAGCTGAGAATAAAGATGAAGTTATTACCAATAAAGAAAATGACAGATTTAATATTATCAGAAATGAATATGGTACAGAAATATTTTTTTAGATAAGCCACTTAATATCATCAATATAGAAGAAGATATTAAAAAAACTAAATGTGGATATAATAGTTTTTAGAATTTACTACTGAAACTATTGATGAAATAAAAAAAGTTTTTAAAACAATTAAAAGACAAGAAAAAGGCGAATACAGAGAATATAACTATAAAAAGGGGGTGTATTGATGTCAGGACATAATCATAAACTTATAAGAAAACCCTAGCCACTTGCTTCGGTTTAGGAGAAATGTCATTTATGCCAGGAACATTTGGAACTCTTGGAGGAATACCAATATTTTTTTATTCTTAACATATATTAAAAGATTTTTTTATAAATGTAATGGTTTACAACTCATTTTACTTAGTATTTTTTTAGTTACATTCTTTGCTATAGCAGTCTATGTATCAGATATATGTGAAAAAGAAATATTTAAAAAAGAAGATCCCACAAGCAGTTGTAATTGACGAAGTTCTTGGGTTCTTGACTACCTTATTTTTAATCAATCCTGTTGGAGTAAAAGGCAACTTTAATTGCTATGGGATTGGCATTTGTAATTTTTTTAGAATATTAGATATAACTAAAAATAGGACCCTATATATAAATCACAAAAATTTTTGGAAATGGTGTAGGAGTAGTCTTAGATGATTTCTTAGCTGGAATTATAGGCAACTTTTATTCTAGTATTTATCTGGACAAAAATTTTTTTCTATTAATGGAGGAAAAAAAATGAAAGCAGGAATATTTTTTTAGTAGGAACGGAATTATTAAATGGAGCGACAATAGATACAAATAGTATCTATATAGCAGAAGAATTAAATAAATATGGAATAGAAATAGAATTTAAAATGACAGTTAGAGATGTCATGGATGAAATAGTAAAAAGCTTTAAAATATGCTAAAAAAAGAATGTTGATTTAGTTATTTTTAACAGGTGGTTTAGGACCCTACTGATGATGATATAACTAAAGGAAGCAATGGCAAAGTTTTTTTAAAGAAAAAAATTAATAGTAGATGAAAAAAAGAAAAAGCATGAGCTTTTAAAGAAATATAAAAGTCATATAAAAATCCTAAATAAAACTAATTTTAAGGAAGTTGAAAAAGCCTGAAGGAGCTATCAGTTTTAAAAAAATGATGTAGGTATGGCACCAGCAGTTTATGTTGATGGTCTAGTTGCCTTTTCCAGGTTTTTCCAAATGAGTTAAAAAAATATGTTTCCTAAATTTTTTAAAAATATTATGTTAAAGAAAATAATTTAAAAACTCAAATATATATCAAAGATATAATTACTTATGGTATAGGAGAAAGTGTCCTTGAAAATACTGTAAAAGATTTATTTACTGAAGAAGGTATATTCTATGAGTTTTTTTAGTTAAAGGACTATGGAACTCTAATAAGACTACAAACAAGTAGTGAAAAACAAAAAAAGAATGTAGAAAAAAATTGTTAAAAAAATTATATAATAGAATATCTGAGTTCATAATCGGGGAAGATACTGACAGACTAGAAAATTCAATTTATGAATGCTTAAACTCAGGTAAAAAACCACTTACAATTTCAACAGCAGAGTCTTGTACAGGTGGAATGATAGCTAGTAAGTTGATTGAAGTTCCAGGAATATCTGAAAACTTTATAGAAAGTATAGTTTCTTATTCAAATGAAGCTAAGATAAAAAGATTGAAAAGTAAAAAGAAACTTTAGAAAAATATGGAGCTGTGAGTGAAGAGGTAGCAAGGGAAATGCTTGCAGGTCTAAAGACAGATGTTGCAATTTCAACTACTGGAATAGCTGGTCCTGGTGGAGGAACAAAAGAAAAACCTGTTGGGCTTGTATATATTGGAATTAGAGTAAAAGATGAAGTAAAGATTTTTAGAAGAGAATTAAAAGGTGATAGAAATAAAATAAGACAAAGAGCAATGATGCATGCTCTTTATAACTTATTAAAAAAATATTAAAATAAAAAGGTACGGTAAAAGGAAATGACTATAGGTGAGAAATTAAAGAAAAGTAGAAACGATAAAGGAATGTCTTTAAGAGAACTTGCAACAAAAGTAGACTTTATCAGCAAGTTTCTTATCTCAAATTGAACAAGGAAAAGCTTCTCCTTCAATAGAAAAATTTAAAAAGAAGATAGCTCATACCTTAGATGTTAGAGTTGCATATCTTATTGAAGATGAAGAAGACGATATTAGAAATATTGAATACGTTAAGGCTGCAAATGTAAGATATATAGAAAGTATTGATTCAAATATCAAAATGGGAATTTTACTTGCAAGCAACAAAGAAAAAGAAATATGGAACCTATAATTTATGAAATAGGTATAGATGGTGAAAGTGGAAGAGACTATTATAGTCATGGTAATTCAGAAGAATTTATATATATATTAGAAGGTGAACTAGAAGTGTATGTGGCTAATAAAAAATACAAGTTAGCAAAAGGTGATAGCCTATATTTCAAATCTAGTTTAAACCATAGATTTAAAAAAATACTTCGAAAAAAAGAAGTAAAAAGCACTGTGGGTAGTTAGCCCACCAACATTTTAATTGGAGGTAATATGAAAATAGAAATAAAAGATTTTTAACACCACTTAGGTTAACTAAGTTATTTATAGCAGCAAGTAGATGGCTTTTAAAATATGCTGATGTTTTAAATGACTTAAATGTTTACCCAGTTCCTGATGGAGATACAGGAACAAATATGTCTATGACATTACAATCTGTAGAAAATGCTTTAATAGGTTTACAAACTGAACCTAAAATGGAAGAGCTTGTAGATATAATTTCTGAAGCTGTTCTATTAGGAGCAAGAGGAAACTCAGGAACAATTTTATCTCAAATTATTCAAGGATTCCTAGATGAAGTTAGAGATACAGAAGAAATTACTATTCCTAAAGCTGCAAGAGCATTTGTTTCTGCAAAAGAAAGAGCATATATGGCTGTTAGTCAACCAGTTGAAGGAACAATACTTACTGTTATAAGAAAAGTTTCTGAAGCAGCAATAGCTTATGAAGGTCCAAAAGATAATTTTATACCTTTCTTAGTTCATTTAAAAAATGCTGCTGCTGAAGCCGTTGATGATACTCCTAATCTTCTACCTAAATTAAAAGAAGCTGGAGTTGTTGATGCAGGAGGAAAAGGGATTTTCTATGTACTTGAAGGGTTTGAAAAATCTGTAACAGATCCTGAAATGCTAAAAGACTTTAGCTAGAATAGCAAATTCTCAAGTAAACAGAAAAGCAAAAAAACTTGAATATGTAAATAAAAAAATGAAATAAAAATTTAAATATTGTACTGAGTTTATAATAGAATCAGGAGATTTTTGATTTAGAAGAATATAAGGCAAAAATTCAACAACTTGGAGATTCTATGGTTGTTGCACAAACAAGAAAAGAAAAACTAAGACGCATATACACACTAACCACCCTGGACAAGTCTTAGAAATAGCTGGAGCTTTAGGTAACTTAAACAATATGAAAATTGAAAATATGGAAATTCAACATAACCATGTTTTAGTTAAAGAAGAAGAATTAAATGGTGGAAAAGCTCTTGTAGTTGAAGAGGAAGAAACAGTTAAATTACTATTTAATGAAAAAAATATTGAAAATAATGTAGCTATCTATGCTGTTGTAGACAATAAAAATATAGCTGAACTTTTTCTTAAAAAGATGGAGCTGCTGCAACTTTAATTGGAGGACAAACTAAAAACCCTTCTGTTGCAGATATAGAAGATGGATTGAAAAAGATTAGTGCAAAAACTATATACATACTACCTAATAACAAAAATATCATTGCTAGTGCAAAATTAGCTGCACAAAGAGATAAAAGAGATATTATAGTTATAGATACAAAGACAATGTTAGAAGGATATTACTTTCACTAAAAATAGAAAAATGAATCTTCAAAGTCTATTAAGACAATTGAAATTTAATAACTCTATTGAAATTACAAAGGCTGTTAGAGATACTAAAGTAAATGATATAGAAATTAAAATTGGAGATCATATAGCTCTTGTAAATGGTAGCTTTTAACAGAAAAAGCAGGAAACTCTTGAAGATTTAATTAAAAATAGTATGTGATAAATATATAAATGATAAAACTTTATCTCTTACTGTAGTTAAAAGGAAAAAAACAGCTACAGAAGAAGCTAATGGAATTATCACTGCTAAGAATTTAAAGAAATTCTATATGTATGATGGAGAACAAGATAACTATTCTTACTATATCTACTTAGAACAAAGAGATCCTAGTCTATCGAAGATAGCTATCTTAACAGATTCAGCTTCAGATTTAACTCATGAAATGATAGAAGGACTAGATATAACTATCATACCTGTAAGACTTAGAATAGGTGAAAATAACTATAAAGATGGTGTTGATTTAACTAAAAAAAGAGTTTTTGGCATAAACTTATAACAGAAAAGGTTGTTCCAAAAACTGCTCAACCTTCTCCAGCAGAATTTAGAGATTATTATGAAGAATTATTTAATAAAGGATACGAAAAAAAATAATTTCTATTCATATGTCTAGTAAGATGAGTGGAACTCAACAAGTTGCAAAAGTTGCAAGAGAAATGATAAAAAGAGAAAAAGATATAATTATAGTTGACTCTAAGTCTGTAACATTTGGTCAAGCTTATCAAGTGCTTGAAGCTGCAAAAATGGCTAAAGAAGATGCAAAACTTGAAACTATACTAGCAAGACTTTATGAAATTGCAGATAAAATGAAAGTATACTTTGCAGTAAGTGATTTAACTTACTTAGAAAAAGGTGGAAGAATTGGAAGAGCTTCTTCAATGATAGGAAGTCTTTTAAAATTAAGACCAGTTCTAAAAATTGAAGATGGTGAAGTAACTCTTGAAACTAAGACTTTTGGAGAAAGAGGAGCTATCTCTTACATGGAAAAAATTATTAAAAATGAAGGTAAAAATAGTATCTATCTATACACAGCTTGGGGAGGAACTAACCAAGAATTACAAAGTACAGATATCTTAAAGAAAACAGCAGATACTATGAGAAAAATAGAATATAAAGGAAGATTTGAAATAGGAGCTACTATAGGTAGTCATAGTGGATCCTGTCTTTGGTATTGGTATTATATCTAAAAATTAGATAAAACAATAAAAAAAGGCTAGAATAAATTTCTTATATATGATAAAATTTAATATAAATTAAAAAAATTATAGGAGGTTTTTTTCTGTGTCTGGACATAGTAAATGGAATAATATACAACATAGAAAAGGTGCTCAAGATAAGAAAAGAGCAAAGTTATTTACAAAATTTGGAAGAGAGTTAACAATTGCAGCTAAAGAAGGAGGAAGTGATCCTAACTTCAATCCAAGACTTAGACTTGCAATAGAAAAAGCTAAAGCTGGAAATATGCCAAAAGATATTCTAGAAAGAGCTATTAAAAAAGGTTCTGGAGAATTAGAAGGTGTAGATTTTACAGAAATGAGATACGAAGGTTATGGTCCTGCAGGAACTGCATTTATAGTTGAGGCTGTAACAGATAATAAAAATAGAACAGCGTCTGAAATGAGAATGACATTTTCTCGTAAAGATGGAAATCTTGGAGCTGATGGAGCAGTATCTTGGATGTTTAAGAAAAAAGGAATCATAACTGTAAAATCTGAAGGTATAGATATGGATGAGTTTATGATGGCAGCATTGGAAGCAGGAGCAGAAGATGTTGAAGAGAATGATGGAGTTTTTGAAGTTACAACTGAATATACAGAATTTCAAACAGTTTTAGAAAACTTAAAGAATGCTGGTTATCAATATGAAGATGCAGAAATCACTATGATACCTGAAAATACTGTTGAAATCACTGATTTAGAAACAGCAAAAAAAGTTATGGCTCTTTATGATGCTTTAGAAGATTTAGATGATTCTCAAAATGTTTACTCAAACTTTGATATTTCAGATGAAATATTAGAACAATTAGATTAGAAATAAAAAGTGGAGCTGTTGAAAATATTTTTACAACAGCTCATTTTTTTAAGGAGTCTATATGATAGAAGCTTATAAAAAGATGTATACTAAGTTGGAAGATCTTCCTAGTAAATATATAACAGCAAAGCAAGTAGTAAATCTAAAATCTTTAGGTATAGATACCATTTATGACTTAATCTATTATTTTCCTAGAGCATATGATAATAGAAGTAATGTTAAAAAAATATTGGAGATTTAACTTTTAATGAATATGTGGTTGTTAAGGCTAGTGTTATGTCTGTTCTTAACATGCCAAATAGAAGTGGGAAAAAAATTGTCAAGGCTATGATAACTGATGGGACAGGTATAATGGAAGTCTTTATGGTTTGGTATGCCCTATATAAGTAAGTCACTTAAAGTAGGAGAAGAATATATATTTATTGGACAAACTAAAAAAATCTAATCTTTTTTTCAATTTATAAATCCTGAATATAAATTGTATAAAGGACAAGAAAAAAAGAAACAGCTAAAGAAATTTTACCAATATATAGTTCAAATAAAAGTATTACTCAAAAATACTTTAAGAAAAAAATAATTAAGAAATTTTTTTAGAAAACTTTTTAAAATACTTTGAAGAAAATATTCCTAATGATTTAGTTAAAGGATATAAAGAGATTTTTTTGAAAGAACTCAAGCAATTAAAAATATACATTTTTCCTGAATCGGTTCAAGCAATAGAAGCTGCTAATCTAAGATTTGCAACAGAAGAACTATTAATTTTAGAATTGGGGTATACTTAAAAAAATAGATTTATTATAGACAGTCTAAATACTAAAAAAAATATGAGATTGAAGGAAAAAAAGAAAAAAAGTAAGAAAGTTTTTAGAACTTCTACCATTTGAATTAACTAGAGCTCAAAAAAAGGTTATAAAAGAAATCTATGATGAGATTTCAGATGGAAAAATTGTGAATAGACTTGTGCAAGGTGATGTTGGAAGTGGGAAAACTGCAGTTGCAACAGTTATGCTTATCTATATGGCAGAGAATGGCTATCAAGGAGCATTGATGGCACCGACAGAAATCCTAGCTAATCAACATTATTTAGGTATGAAAGAAAGACTTGAAAAAATAGGTCTAAGAGTAGGTCTATTGACTTCTAGTATAAAAGGTAAGAAAAAAACTGAGATATTAGAAGCTATTGCTAATGGAGATATTGATATAGTTATAGGAACTCATTCTCTGATAGAAGATAATGTAGTATTTAAAAAAAATTAGGTCTTATAGTTATAGATGAACAACATAGATTTGGTGTAAATCAAAGAAATAAATTAAGAGAAAAAAAGGTTTTTTAGGCAATCTTTTTAGTTATGACTGCTACTCCTATCCCTCGTTCATTGGCTTTAAGTATCTATGGAGATTTAGATTTATCAATAATAGATGAGTTACCACCAGGAAGAACTCCCTATAAAAAAACAAAATGGATAGCTAATGATAAAGACTTATCAATAATGTATGATTTTATCTATAAAAAAAGTAAATAGTGGAAATCAAGCATATTTTTGTTGCACCACTTATTGAAACAAGTGATAAAATGGCTTTTAAAATCTGTAGATAAGGTCTCTGAAGAGATAGAAAGAAGATTTTTCAGATAAGAAAAATTGGAATAATTCATGGAAAGATGAAAGCTAAAGAAAAAGATGAAGTTATGCTTAAATTTAAAAAAATAAAGAATATGATATCTTAATAGCAACGACAGTTATTGAAGTTGGTATAGATGTGCCAGCCTCTACTATTATGACTATTTATAATGCTGAAAGATTTGGACTATCTGCTCTACATCAACTTAGAGGAAGAGTTGGGAGAGGTTCAAAACAATCATATTGTTTTTTTAATTTCTGAGTCAACTACTGAAAACTCTAAACAAAGATTATCTATTATGGAAAAACAGAAGATGGATTTATAATAGCTGAGGAAGATTTGAAAATTGAGAAATTCAGGAGAAATCTTTTGGTTTGAGACAAAGTGGCTTTTAGTGATTTAAAATTCATAGACATCATATATGATAGTAAGACTATAAAAAGATGTTAGAGACTTTATGTATAGCTTATTTAAAAGAAAGAATAAAGGTAAAAATTAAAAATGAATTTTTTTAAAAATATGATATAGAAAGAAAATTCTCAGACTTACAATCAGGAAATTAAAAAAAGTATTATAATTTGAAAAGTAAATTTAAAATAAGTTTTTAGATATATAGATTATTAGATGACAGTCCTATAATGTTTGAATAGAGCTCAGTAAGCTCTCGAAACATTATAGGACGTCATAATCTTATTAGAAACTAGTAGTTATTTACTCAAAGAAAATTTTTTATCGTAAAAATCTACATCAGTAACTTACTTATTTTTTTACTTTTTTATTACTCATAAAAGCATTATTAATAAATATTTCCTACTAATCCAACAATTTCTTTAGCTTTTTGAATTTTTTTCTATAGCTATAGCTCTTGCTTTTTTTAGAACCTTCATTTAAAAACATCTTTTACATAATCCATATCTTTTTCAAGTTCTTCTCTTTTTTTCTCTAGCAACTGCAAAATACTCTAAGATAGAATTTAATAATTCAGTTTTTTTGCATGTCCATAACCAAAATTACCTGCTAAGAATTTATCCTTTTAATTCATTTTGTTTATCTATATTGTTGAATAAAGCATATAGTTTTAGCAATATTATTGTCAGGATTTTTTGGTTCTTCAAGTGGAGTAGAGTCAGTAACTATACTCATAACTTGTTCTTTTAATTTTTTCTTAGTAACAAACATATTAATAGTATTGTTGTATGATTTACTCATTTTTTGTCCATCAGTTCCAGGAACAATAGCAGAATCATCTAAAATTAATGGTTCAGGTAGTTTAAAAGAATTCTACTCCATATTGTTGATTGAATTTCATAGCAATATCTCTAGTCATTTCTAAATGTTGCTTTTGATCCTTACCAACAGGAACTACATCTGAATCATAGATTAAAATATCTGCTGCCATCAATACGGGATAAGTTAAAAGTCCAGTGTTTGCTGGAATTCCTTTAGCTGTTTTATCTTTATATGAATGTCCTCTTTCTAAAAGTCCAATAGGAGTTATATTTGAAAGAAGCCATGTCAACTCAGTATGTTCAGGGACATTAGATTGTAAAAATATAGTTGATTTACTTGGATCAAGCCCAATAGCAAGGTAATCCAAAACTATATTATATGTATTTTCTCTTAGTGTTTCAGGACTAGTAAGCGATGTTAAAGAATGATAGTCAGCAATAAAATAGAAACCATCATAATCACTTTGTAAATCCACAAATTGTTTCATTGCACCAAAGTAGTTTCCTATATGAAGAATTCCACTTGGTTGTATTCCAGATAAACTTCTTTTTCATTTTTTTATATCTCCTTAATTCAAAAATTTATAATAATTAGTAAATTGTAACATAGTAGCAAGTAGTTTTCAAGTTAAACTATAATTCTTTTAACTCTTCTACCTATACCTGTCATAAACTCCCATACACAAAAGTTCTGGAATATTTAAATTATCTATGATATCAGCATTTATAACTGTAACTTCATCAGATATTTTTTTATAGTTTTTTTCAAGTTCTTTAGGTATTCTCACCATAGTCATATCCATACAGATATTACCTATTATTTCACATCTATGATTATTTATTAAAACATAGCCACCCTTTAGTTAGGTATTTTTTTAAACCATCTGCATAACCTATAGGTATAACTGCATAAGTTGAGTCAGCTGGAAGAGTATAGTGTCTACCATAAGATACAAAAGAGTCTTTATTAACTTTTTTTGTAAATAGAACTTTTGACTTTATAGTAAATACATTTTTTTAAACAAGGAGTTTTCTTGTTACCTGTGAAAAGAATACATAGCTATACCAGCTCTTACAAGATTTCCCTAAAATATTTTCATGAAAAATTAGTTATACCAGCACTATTAGAAATGTGTATATATTTTAAATCTAAGCCCTTTACTATATTTTTTTAAACTTTTTTCAATTTGCTCTAAAGTAAAATTCTTAGTGTCTATAGTATTACCATCACTATCTGACAGATGAGTAAAAAAATTCCAACTAGATTTAAGTTATGAGTTTTACAGAAATTTATTACTTCTTCAGCTTCATCAAACTTCAAAAACCTAATCTTGTCATACCTGTATCAAATTTTAAATGTATATTAGGATTTAAATTATTTTCCACTAAAAATTTTAGTTGTTGCATAGAACTAATAGCAGTGTGTATACCTCTTTTAGTTGCTTCAACTAGTTCATCTTCAAAACTTGCACCTAAAATTAAAAAGTTAGCTTTTATACCAGCTTCTTGTAGTTCTATTGCTTCCTCAAGATTAGCAAGTCCAAAAAAATTAACTCCTACCTCTTGTAAAATTTTAGCAATCTCTACAGAACCCAATCCATAGGCATTAGCTTTAACTACTCCAAGAACCTCTCTATTATCTGCAAGTTCCTTAGTTTTAAAATATTGTACTTTAGATTCTCTTTGTCAATTTCAACCCAAGTTCTCATTTTTTATAAGGGACTGCTATGTATTCTATTCTTAATTTTTGCATCAGTCCCTTAGCCTCCTTTCATATCTTTTTGTATATATAAGCAAAAAAATACACCATATGCCTAGACAATAGGTGTATTTAATAAAATGTATTATTTTATATTTCCCTAAATTTTTTTGAAGCTGTCTTGATAAAGTCTTTAAAAAAACAGTATCAGTAATTTTCATTACTTCACTTCTATCAACAGTTAGTAGAGAATATACTTTTTCTGAATCTTCCCAAGCTCCTTTTTGAGTACTTTTTTTCATTGAAAGATCAGTAGAATAGTTAGCTAAATCAGAGAAAGCTGGATTAACAATACTTTTAGAAAAAGCATCCATATCTTCTAAGTAACCTCTAAGTTGAGCTTCAACTTCAGCTTTAACTTTTTTTCTTAAAGATTCAGAAGCAGATTTATTAGCACGTGATTGAGCTAATGTAGAACCACTTTTAGAAAGTTGAGAAGAAGCAACACTATAAAGTTCTTTATCAGGATTAACTCTTGAAGCAACTGCTTCTTGTATAGCAGCAGGAGTAGAACCTTCAGTTAAAAAACTTGGAATATAAGATCTATAGAACTACAAGCTGTTAATGTTATTAGTGAAAATAAAAAAATAAAAAGATTTTTATTTTTTTGTTCATAGTTATTCCTCCAAAATATTTTTTTAATAAATTATATCATAAAAAAATCAATAAAATAACAAAATGAAAGTGAAAAAAAAAGAAAGAAAAAGTAGAGGATTTACTCATATAAATAAAGAAAAAAAGTAATAAAATTTAGAAATAAAAAAATAAAAAAATATTTGAAAAAAACTTAGAAAATATAATAAAATGAAAGTATGATTTTTTTAATAAGTGTTAAGAATAAAAAAAGAGGTGAAACGATGTCAATTTTTAAAAGATTTAGTAAAAAAATTTAGGTTTAACTAATATAACACAATCAAAAAAAGAAAGTATGTTACTGTTTCTGAAAACTAAACTCAGAAGAAGAAAAAGAAAAAGCAAAATATAAGGTAAAAAAATATTGATAATTTAAAAAGAGGAAGAAATAACAAAATGTCCTACTTTGTGGAGTTTTTATCTCATAAGTCTGAGATAAAAGAAAAATTTAAAAAAATGTCCAAACTGTAATCATTATTTTAATATGAGTGCTAGAGAAAGAATTGAACTTTTAATTGATGAAGGAACATTTAAAGAAGAAGATTCTAATTTAACAGCAGGAAACCCAATAGATTTCCCTGAATATACAGAAAAGCATGAAAAAGCTGAACATGATTCAGGAATGAAAGAAGGAGTTATAAGTGGTCTAGGAGAAATTAATGGACTAAAAGTAAGTATAGCTTGTATGGATTTTAATTTTATGGGTGGAAGTATGGGTTCTGTTGTAGGAGAAAAAATAACTGCAGCTTTAGAAAGAGCTATAGAACATAAAATTCCAGCTGTTGTTGTTGCTATTTCAGGAGGAGCAAGAATGCAAGAAGGACTGTTCTCTCTTATGCAAATGGCTAAAACATCTGCTGCAGTTAAAAAGATGAGATTAGCAGGATTACCTTTTATATCTGTTCCAGTTAATCCAACTACTGGAGGAGTTACAGCTTCATTTGCAATGTTAGGAGACATTATTATAAGTGAACCTAATGCAAGAATTGGATTTGCTGGTCCAAGAGTTATTGAGCAAACTATTAGACAAAAATTGCCAGAAAATTTCCAAAAGAGTGAATTTTTACAAGAATGTGGAATGGTAGACATTATTGCTAAGAGAGAAGATTTAAAAGAAACTATATTTAAGGTGCTTAATAACATAATTTAAGGAGGTAGTAAAATGCAATTTGAATTTCAAATAGAGGAATTAGAACATAAAGATAGAAGAATTAAAAAAAGTTTTCTGAAGAAAAAGAAGTAGATCTTACAGAAGAAATAAATAAATTAAAAAGATCAAAGAGATATTGCTCTTAAAGTTTTATATGAAGATTTAACAGATTATCAAAGAGTTATAGTTTCTAGACATCCAGAAAGACCATATACTCTAGATTATATAGAAAATATAACAACAGATTTTATTGAACTACATGGAGATAGATTGTTTAGAGATGACCCTGCAATAGTTGGAGGACTTTGTAAGATTGATGGAAAAAATTTTATGGTAATTGGACATCAAAAAGGTAGAACAATGCAAGAAAAAAAGTTTTATAGAAATTTTGGAATGGCGAATCCTGAAGGATACAGAAAGGCACTAAGACTTTATGAAATGGCTGAAAGATTTAGAATTCCTATTTTAACTTTTATTGATACACCAGGGAGCTTATCCAGGACTTGAAGCTGAAAAACATGGTCAAGGAGAAGCTATAGCAAGAAACTTAATGGAAATGAGTGGAATAAAAACTCCTATAATTTCAGTTGTAATAGGAGAAGGAGGTTCAGGAGGAGCTTTAGGTTTAGGAGTAGCTGATAAAGTATTCATGCTTGAAAACTCTGTTTATTCTGTAATTTCACCAGAAGGATGTGCAGCAATATTATATAAAGATCCTAGTAGAGTGGAAGAAGCAGCAAATAATTTAAAATTATCATCACAAAGTTTATTAAAAGTTGGTTTAATAGATGGTATTATTGATGAAGCTCTAGGTGGAGCTCATCGTGGTCCTAAAGAAACAGCTTTTAATCTAAAAAGAGTGGTTTTAGAAACATTAGAAGAACTTGAAAAATTACCATTGGATGAATTAGTAGAAAAAAGATATGAAAAATTCAGACAAATGGGAGTATTTAATAGATAAGGTGGGGAAATGGAAAAAAAATTAGCTATATTGACAAGTGGTGGAGATGCACCTGGAATGAATGCTGCTATAAGAGCAACAGCAAAAATTGCAGAATCTTATGGTTTTGAAGTCTATGGGATAAGAAGAGGGTATTTAGGAATGCTAAATGATGAGATATTCCCTATGACAGGTAGATTTGTATCAGGTATAATAGATAAAGGTGGAACAGTTCTATTAACTGCACGTTGTGAAGAATTCAAAGAAGCAAGATTTAGAGAAATTGCAGCAAATAATTTAAGAAAGAAAGGAATAAATTATTTAGTTGTTATAGGTGGAGATGGTTCATATCGTGGAGCTAACCTTTTATATAAAGAACATGGAATCAAAGTTGTAGGAATTCCTGGAACTATTGATAATGATATCTGTGGAACTGATTTTACTCTTGGTTTTGACACTTGTTTAAATACTATTTTAGATGCTATGTCAAAGATTAGAGATACTGCAACTTCTCATGAAAGAACAATTTTAGTTCAAGTTATGGGAAGAAGAGCAGGAGACTTAGCTCTTCATGCTTGTATAGCAGGTGGTGGAGATGGAATAATGATACCAGAAATGGATAATCCTATTGAAATGCTAGCTTTACAATTAAAAGAAAGAAGAAAAAATGGTAAGCTACATGATATAGTTTTAGTTGCTGAAGGTGTTGGAAATGTACTAGATATCGAAGAAAAATTAAGAGGACATATCAATAGTGAAATTAGATCAGTTGTTTTAGGACATATCCAAAGAGGAGGAACTCCTTCTGGACGTGATAGAGTTCTAGCAAGTAGAATGGCAGCAAAAGCAGTGGAAGTTTTAAATAAAGGTGAAGCAGGAGTTATGGTTGGAATTGAAAAGAATGAAATGGTAACTCATCCACTTGAACAAGCTTGCTCTGTTGATAGAAGAAAGAGTATAGAAAAAGATTATGATTTAGCTATTTTATTGTCAAGATAAGCGAGAAAAGAGGTAAAAATGGATACTGTATTAGAATTAGTAAGAAAAGAAAGAAGAAAAAAAATCAAATTAAAAAGAGAAATAGAAGACAATGATAGAAAAAAATAAGGGATAATAGAAAAAGAGTAGAATTACTTCTTAATTTAAAAAGACTACTTAAAAAGAAAGTATGTCTTATTCAGAAATCATTGATATTATAGAAAATATGGAATCTGACTATGAAGATAGAGTAGACGATTATATAATTAAAAAAATGCTGAACTTGGCAAAGAAAGAAGAGAAATTAGCAAAAACAATAAAAAGAATTTAAGAAATCACTTAGTTAGGAGATAAATAATGCCAACTAAAAAGTTTAGAAAGACTGATATTGGAATTTAATAAATTACCAGGTGTTGGTCAAAAAAATCTGCAACAAGATATGCTTTTCATATACTAAATCAATCAGAAGAAGATGTTAAAAAAATTTTGCAGAAGCTCTTTTAGCAGTAAAAAGATAATGTTAAAAGATGCTCTATCTGTGGAAACTATTGTGAAAGTGACACTTGTAATATATGTTCTGATAATACAAGAAATCATAATATAATCTGTGTAGTAGAAGAAAGTAAAGATATTATGATTTTTAGAAAAAAACTACAAAAATACAGAGGAGTCTACCATGTTTTTAAATGGTAGACTTGATCCCTTTAAATGGGATAACTCCTAATGAATTAAATATTAAATCTTTGATTGAAAGATTAGGAAAAGAAGATATAGAAGAAATAATTTTTAGCAACTAACCCTAATATAGAAGGAGAAACAACTGCTATGTATCTTGCCAAACTTATTAAAAATTTTTGGTATAAAAGATTACAAAAGTTAGCTAGTGGAATTCCTATGGGAGGAAACTTAGAATTTTTCTGATACTGCAACTATCTCAAGAGCCTTTAGATGATAGAGTTGAAATCTAAATAAGAAGAGATATTATGGAGGAGAAACTTTGTTTACAAAAAAAGGAATATCTATGAATATGATATATATAAAGCTAATATATCTTGCCTATTAGAGATGGGGGAGATATCTCAAAAGAGCAATATGATATGCTTAAAGATATTCCAAAAGATGAAAGATCTAAGTTTGTTGCAGCATTTGAAAAGATTAGAAAAAAAGATACAGCTAAGGATTATAGAAAATATGTAGCTATAGCACTTGAAAAAAATTTAAAGCTCTTAATGATATAAAAGAAAAAGGATATTATTGAAAGTAGCTTTTGATGCTATATGGCTTGATAAAGAGGTTAGCAATTTACAAGTTACAGAAAATATAAAATTTACCTGTAAAAGAAAGGGCTAGTTCTATCTTAGAAATTAAAAAAAGTTAAATTTTATTTTTAATTCTGTTGATAATACTTTCTTTCAAAGAGGCTTGGGACAAAAAAAGAAAGCTTTTGGTTTGATATAATAAAAAGAATACATGAGACTATCTGAACTAAAGAGACAATCAAAGTTTAACTAAATTTATAAATGGTTTTTAAAGAAAAAGTATATAAATAAAGAGTTAGATAAAGAATTTTTATAAAAGATTAATTCCTAAAATAGATAATTTAGAAATAATAGAAAAATTTCTATATTGACAAAGGATAAAAAAATAAGGTAAAAATATTTTTGGTAAAATTTCGGTATTCCGCTTTAATAAAAAAATTAAATGAATATCTTGAGGAGGAAAAAGATGAAAGAAAAAGTTAATCGAACTAGTGGAAAAAAACAATATCTAAGAACTGATATTCCACAATTCAAAAGCTGGAGACACTATTGGAGTGTACTACAAAGTAAAAAGAAGGAAACAAAGAAAGAGTTCAATTATTTGAAGGAGTTGTAATCAGAGTAAATGGTGGAGGAGTTGCAAAAAAACTTTCACTGTAAGAAAAGTTACAGCAGGAATTGGAGTAGAAAGAATAATCCCTGTAAATTCTCCAAATATTGACAGAATTGAAGTTCTAAAAGTAGGAAGAGTAAGAAGATCTAAACTTTACTACTTAAGAGGATTATCTGCTAAAAAAAGCAAGAATCAAAGAAATAGTAAAATAAGAAAAAAATCAAAGCTGAGTTTAATAAGACTCAGCTTTATTTTTTTAAATAATTTCATAATCAAGTTTTATTTTTTTAAAATTTCTAGAATTTTTTTAAAAAAATTCATCAGCAGGATACTTTTTCTGATTCTGAAATAATTGAATGAATTTTTTTCCACTACCTTCACTTGTGTAATTTTTTTATAGCTTTTAACCAAAACTATCAGCTGGATCATATAGTTTAGCTTCAGGTATTATTTTTTTGAAAGTAAGAAGATAACCAAGGTAAATGAGTACTACTTAAAGTTATTGAATCTAATTTTCCAAATTTGTTCTCACAAGTTATCAATAAAAATTTTTTTATGATCTTTTTCAGTTTCTTCTACATTATTTATAAAATCTCCACTTTCAATAAGTTGAATTAAAGGTGAAGCATTTTTCTAAATGAAATTGTTTATAAAAAAATCTCCAACTTCTTTTTTTATATATTCTTGCAATTCTGGACTATCAATCATCACTTTAGCACCAATGATAAGAGTATTTTTTTCTTTTTTTATCATTTTATAACATCTTTTAAGTGGGAGGATAGATTCCTATGACATTATCTTTATTTTTTTATTTTATCAAGAACAGTTATACTTGGTGCATTTGAAGCAAGCACTATAAAAAGCTAGCACCTTTTTTTCTAAAAAGGAAAATCAATAGAATCTCTCAATAATAGTCTCTTTAATTCATCAGTAGTTTTTAGTACCATAAGGGAAAAGCTTTTTTTCTATCTAGCAAAATAAATAATATCTTGTAGAGGATAAGCTTTTTTTAATTGCTTCCACAATAGCATAACTTCCAAGTCCAGCATCAAAAAAACAGCAATAGCTTTATTCATTTTTTTCAACTCCTCTCACATTTTATTTTTTTATATTATAACAAAATAGAGAAAAAAAATAAATAGCATAAAGAAAAAGCTAATAAAATAATTCTTTAAAATGAATATAAAATGAAAAAAAGAAAATAAAAAAATAAAAAAATTTAAAATTTTTTTGTTGACAAAGTTTATTTTTAAATGATATTATAACTGATGTCAATGAGACAAGGACATTAGCAACAGAATAGAGAAAAAGACAAAAAAAGCAACCATAAATTTGGTGTTAAATTAAAAATAGCAAAAATTGAGCTATTAAAAAAAGATTGAACGAAGAGTTTGATCCTGGCTCAGGATGAACGCTGACAGAATGCTTAACACATGCAAGTCTACTTGAACTTCGGTTTGGGTGGCGGACGGGTGAGTAACGCGTAAAGAACTTGCCTCACAGTTAGGGACAACATTTGGAAACGAATGCTAATACCTGATATTATGATTTTAGGGCATCCTAAGATTATGAAAGCTATATGCGCTGTGAGAGAGCTTTGCGTCCCATTAGCTAGTTGGAGAGGTAACGGCTCACCAAGGCGATGATGGGTAGCCGGCCTGAGAGGGTGAACGGCCACAAGGGGACTGAGACACGGCCCTTACTCCTACGGGAGGCAGCAGTGGGGAATATTGGACAATGGACCAAAAGTCTGATCCAGCAATTCTGTGTGCACGATGACGTTTTTCGGAATGTAAAGTGCTTTCAGTTGGGAAGAAAAAAATGACGGTACCAACAGAAGAAGTGACGGCTAAATACGTGCCAGCAGCCGCGGTAATACGTATGTCACAAGCGTTATCCGGATTTATTGGGCGTAAAGCGCGTCTAGGTGGTTATGTAAGTCTGATGTGAAAATGCAGGGCTCAACTCTGTATTGCGTTGGAAACTGCATGACTAGAGTACTGGAGAGGTAAGCGGAACTACAAGTGTAGAGGTGAAATTCGTAGATATTTGTAGGAATGCCGATGGGGAAGCCAGCTTACTGGACAGATACTGACGCTAAAGCGCGAAAGCGTGGGTAGCAAACAGGATTAGATACCCTGGTAGTCCACGCCGTAAACGATGATTACTAGGTGTTGGGGGTCGAACCTCAGCGCCCAAGCTAACGCGATAAGTAATCCGCCTGGGGAGTACGTACGCAAGTATGAAACTCAAAGGAATTGACGGGGACCCGCACAAGCGGTGGAGCATGTGGTTTAATTCGACGCAACGCGAGGAACCTTACCAGCGTTTGACATCTTAGGAATGAGACAGAGATGTTTCAGTGTCACTTCGGGTGAAACCTAAAGACAGGTGGTGCATGGCTGTCGTCAGCTCGTGTCGTGAGATGTTGGGTTAAGTCCCGCAACGAGCGCAACCCCTTTCGTATGTTACCATCATTAAGTTGGGGACTCATGCGATACTGCCTGCGATGAGCAGGAGGAAGGTGGGGATGACGTCAAGTCATCATGCCCCTTATACGCTGGGCTACACACGTGCTACAATGGGTAGTACAGAGAGTCGCAAAGCCGCGAGGTGGAGCTAATCTCAGAAAAACTATTCTTAGTTCGGATTGTACTCTGCAACTCGAGTACATGAAGTTGGAATCGCTAGTAATCGCGAATCAGCAATGTCGCGGTGAATACGTTCTCGGGTCTTGTACACACCGCCCGTCACACCACGAGAGTTGGTTGCACCTGAAGTAGCAGGCCCTAACCGTAAGGAGGGATGCTCCGAGGGTGTGATTAGCGATTGGGGTGAAGTCGTAACAAGGTATCCGTACGGGAACGTGCGGATGGATCACCTCCTTTCTAAGGAGAATATGTCTTTCTCTATTCTATTGGTAATGTTCTTCAGCGCAATGCTGTTGGGATTACTTCCGAACATTGGAAACTATATAGTAGAACAAACAAGAAAACAAAAATTAACTCTAACAATTTCTTAGAGTTAGCTGTCAAAAAAAATAGGTTAAAATAATTAAGGGCACACAAAGGATGCCTAGGTAGTAAGAGCCGATGAAGGACGTGGTAAGCTGCGATAAGCCTAGATAAGTTGCAATCGAACGTAAGAGTCTAGGATTTCCGAATGGAGCAATCTATTAAGATGGAGTCTTAATACGAAAGAGGGAACCGCGTGAACTGAAACATCTAAGTAACGCGAGGAAAAGAAAGTAAAAACGATACCCAAAGTAGCGGCGAGCGAAATGGGTCAAGCCTAAACCTTAAATATGTCAAGGATACAGCCGTTGTATTTAAGGGGTTGAGGGACAGAGTAGTGAAGAACTGTAAGATATTCAATATAGTGTATTGATGAATTGGAATTGTCTGGAAAAGGCGAACCGTAGAAGGTGAAAGTCCTGTACAAGTAAATCCTTACACATATAACTCTGCTCCCAAGTAACATGGAACACGAGGAATTCTGTGTGAATCTGTGAGGACCATATCTCATAAGGCTAAATACTCTTACTAACCGATAGCGCATAGTACCGTGAGGGAAAGGTGAAAAGAACCCCTGGAGGGGAGTGAAATAGAACCTGAAATTGTGTGCTTACAAGCGGTCAGAGCCAGTAATGGTGATGGCGTGCCTTTTGGAGAATGATCCTGCGAGTTACGTTAAACGGCGAGGTTAAGTATAACGGAGCCGAAGGGAAACCAAGTCTTAATAGGGCGATTTAGTCGTTTGGCGTAGACGCGAAACCTGGTGATCTAAACCTGTCCAGGATGAAGCTGTGGTAAGACACAGTGGAGGTCCTAACCCACCGCCGTTGAAAAGTTGGGGGATGAGGTAGGTTTAGGGGTGAAAAGCCAATCGAACCAGGAGATAGCTCGTTCTCTCCGAAATGCATCTAGGTGCAGCCTTGAGTGTTCAATTATGGGGGTAGAGCACTGAATGATCTAGGGGGCGTATTGCTTACTGAAATCAATCAAACTCCGAATACCATAATTTAGAGCTCAGGAGTGAGACTATGGGAGTTAACTTCCATTGTCGAAAAGGGAAACAACCCAGACCACCAGCTAAGGTCCCTAATTATAACTAAGTGGGAAAGGAGGTGGAGATTCACAAACAACTAGGAGGTTGGCTTAGAAGCAGCCATACCTTTAAAGAGTGCGTAATAGCTCACTAGTCGAGAGTCTCTGCGCCGACAATGTAACGGGGCTAAGTTATAAACCGAAGCTGTGGAATCCGTAAGGATTGGTAGGAGAGCGTTCTGTAGACCGTTGAAGGAGAAGGGTAACTGACTCTGGAGGTATCAGAAGTGAGAATGCAGGAATAAGTAGCGAGAAAGGGGGCGAGAATCCCCCTCGCCGGAAGACCAAGGTTTTCAGGGTAAAGCTTGTCTTCCCTGAGTAAGCCGGGACCTAAGCCCAGGCTATAATGCGTAGGCGAATGGAAAACAGATTAATATTTCTGTGCCAGTCATATATTGTGATGGAGGGACGCAGAAGGGTATGCGCGCGGACGAACGGAAGTGTCCGTAGAAGTATGTAGGATGACTTGATAGGAAAATCCATTGAGTTATATCTGAGGTATGATATACAGTCGTAAGATGAATGCGCAAATCCCACGCTGCCAAGAAAAGCTTCTAACGTTAATATTTGACTGCCCGTACTGCAAACCGACACAGGTGGTCAGGATGAGAAATCTAAGGCGGACAGGCTAACTCTCGTTAAGGAACTCTGCAAAATAACCTCGTAACTTCGGGAGAAGAGGAGCCCTTGAGGGTCAGTATCCACGCGATACAAAGCGCTCGAGGGTCGCAGTGAAGAGGCTCAAGCAACTGTTTAACAAAAACACAGGTCTATGCTAAGCTGGAAGGCGATGTATATGGGCTGACACCTGCCCAGTGCTGGAAGGTTAAGAGGAGGAGTGAGAGCTCCGAATTGAAGCCCCAGTGAACGGCGGCCGTAACTATAACGGTCCTAAGGTAGCGAAATTCCTTGTCGGGTAAGTTCCGACCTGCACGAATGGTGTAATGATTTGAGCGCTGTCTTGACGGGAGGCCTGGTGAAATTGTATTACCGGTGAAGATACCGGTTACCTACAGTAGGACGGAAAGACCCCATGGAGCTTTACTGTAGCTTGGTATTGGGTTTTGGCATTGCATGTATAGGATAGTTGGGAGACTGATGATGATATGGCGCTAGCTGTATCGGAGTCATCGGTGGAATACCAACCATTCAATGCTGAAATTCTAATCTGTGGTTTGTAGCCACGGAGACAGTGCTAGGTGGGCAGTTTGACTGGGGCGGTCGCCTCCGAAAGAGTAACGGAGGCGTTCAAAGGTTCTCTCAGGTTGGATGGAAATCAACCATAGAGTGCAATGGCATAAGAGAGCTTGACTGCAAGACTGACGGGTCGAGCAGATGCGAAAGCAGGACATAGTGATCCGGCGATTCCGAATGGAAGGGTCGTCGCTCAACGGATAAAAGCTACCCTGGGGATAACAGGCTGATCCTACCCGAGAGTCCATATCGACGGTAGGGTTTGGCACCTCGATGTCGGCTCATCGCATCCTGGGGCTGGAGAAGGTCCCAAGGGTTGGGCTGTTCGCCCATTAAAGCGGTACGTGAGCTGGGTTCAGAACGTCGTGAGACAGTTCGGTCCCTATCCACTGTAGGCGTTAGAATATTGAGAAGACCTGTCCTTAGTACGAGAGGACCGGGATGGACAAACCTCTGATGTACCAGTTGTCACGCCAGTGGCACAGCTGGGTAGTCACGTTTGGAATAGATAACCGCTGAAAGCATCTAAGCGGGAAACTAACTTCAAGATAAGTATTCTTTAAGATACCTTCGAGCCTAGGAGGTTGATAGGTTGGGGGTGTAAGTGCAGCAATGCATTTAGCTGACCAATACTAATTATCGAAGTTTTAATCTAAGTTTGTTTTTACTATATAGTTTCAAGTGTTCAGACTTGCACATAATAAATTTATGTGATACAATATATATGCTTGGTGAGTATAGCTATGGGGGTACACCTAGTTACATTCCGAACCTAGAAGTTAAGCCCATATACGCTGATGGTACTTGGCTGGAAGCGGCCTGGGAGAGTATGGATTTGCCAAGCAATTGTTGCTTCCTTAGCTCAGTCGGTAGAGCATGCGGCTGTTAACCGCAGCGTCAATGGTTCGAGTCCATTAGGAAGCGCCATTTTATAAATTCAACACACTATTCAGTGTGTTTTTTTAATTTTTAAAAGCTTCAAGAGTATTTGATATTTTTTTATCTTCAATGAAGTCAAAAATTTTTCTTTTAGTTTTTCTTAACATTTCATTTTTTTATGCTTTCTTTTTATTTCTGAATTTATTTGAAAATTTTTACCAGTAGAAAGTAATCTCTCTCATTACTTTCATCAATAATTGAATTGAGATCATTAAAAAAATAATTCTACTTTCTGGTTTATTTCAAAAATTTTTTTGAATAAATATATGCCTTTCAATTCATTTTTTTAATTTCACTTCTTAAATCTCCAAAGGGATTTAGAAATTTTTAACTTTTTAATGCACTTAGTTCTTTACTTAAACTTGAAATTTCTTTTTCTAATTTTTTCAATTTCATTTTCAGTTTGTCTCTTTTTCTTTTTAAGAATATTCCATATTTTTTTGAAAAAAATTTCTTGAACTTTGATTAATTTTTTTCTTTTTCTTAAAAGCAATTAAAGCTGCAATTTGTTCTTCTAACTTTTTCAATTTCATTTTCTATTTTTCTTTTTCTTTCATACATAACATCTCCTTTTTAAATAATATTTATAAATATATTATATAAAAACAACGACAATTTTTGTCGTTGTTAAAAAAATTATTTTTCTTTTATATTTATTTTTTTACCTGAAACAGTTCCTACTCTCATTACCAATTTAGTTAAATCAGCATTATTTCTTAATAGATTAAAAGAAAAGTTTGATAATTGGAATAAGATACACAATTTTTGTACTGTAGATAAGTCCTCTAAAAAGAATTCCATCCCCTTTTGAATATTCTCTTTCAATTTGAGCTAATACTAGATGCTATTTGAGCTCTTGGATTTAATGTTGCCATGATAAAGACCTCCCTATTTATTTTTTTATATTGATACTTACTTTTTAATTATCTCTCAATAGCATCTCCCTTGACTTAATATCCATCTGTCAATACCATTTCCAAAGACTTCAGCTTTAATTTCATAGATATTCTTACCTATTTCTTTGGCTTTAGCAGTAGGAATTTTTATCAAGTAATAGCTTCTATTGAACTTCCTCTATAAATAAATTTTTAATTTTTCTTAGCTTTTACCACCTGTCATAAACTGTACTTGCTTTCTAAATAGCCCTTCTTGGAAATCTATTCTTATACAGAGTAGGAACATATTTTTTTCTTTTAAAACTTCAAAAATCTTCTATTCTATCAAGTCTATAGATAGTAGGATATTCATCATCTTTATTACAAAAAAATATTTCTCTTTATCTATATTTTTCAATATGAGCTAAAAGATAGAAGTAATATTCAGAAAACATAAGCCCAACAGGATCTATTACTCTTCTAACTGTATTTCCATCCATTTTTTTATATACTATTTCTACTTTTCTTTTTTTATCTTTTTATAGCCTGTCCCAAGTCCCAGATATAATTAATAAAAAGATTTTTTTATGTTGTAACTCAATATAATGAAACTTCTCATTTTTTAATAGTTCTTGTATTAAAGTCTAAATCTTGACCTGAACCACATTGTTTTTGCAATTTTATCAATAATTAAAGAAATTTCATCTTTTTAAAAATGCTCTACTAGCTAATAGAATTTTTTTGATATAGCTAAAATCTCACTTTTAGTTAAATTTACACTATCTTCTGAATAGCTTAATTGATATTTTCTTTCTTTTTCTTTTTAATACGAATAAGCTCTCGACTTTTTATCCTCATTATCAGCTAAGAAGTCTTTAATGCATTTTATATCTCTTTCAACAGTTCTAGTACTAACTCCATTTTCTTTTAGCGTATTCTTCAACATCTATGTCATCATTTTTTTAATAGCCTATTATATAATTTTAATAGTCTCATATCTTTCATTACTCTCACCTCAAAAAGATTATATCATATTTCTATGACAAATTTAGTCATAACTAAAAAAAATACAAGTTTTTTTAATATTATATAATAAATTATAAGAAAAAAATATACACTAACTAATAATAATTGAAATAAATTTATGATTTCAAGAAAAATAAAAATATTTGAATAAACAAATTAATGAAAACCTTGACATTACATAACAGATGTAATATACTTTTATAAGGGGAACTGTGTTTCTCTTAGAGTAAAAATTGAATGGAGGAGTTAATGAATAGACTAGAAGGAAAAATTGCAGTTGTTACTGGAAGTGCTAGAGGAATTGGAAGAGCTATTGTAGAAAAACTTGCTGCTCATGGAGCAAAAATGGTTATATCTTGTGATATGGGTGAAAGTTCTTATGAACAAGCAAATGTTGTACATAAGATTTTAAATGTTACTGATAGAGAAGCTATAAAAACATTTGTAGATGAAGTTGAAAAAGAATATGGGAAAATAGATATTCTTGTAAATAATGCAGGAATAACTAAAGATGGACTACTTATGAGAATGACAGAAGATCAATGGGATGCAGTTATAAATGTAAACTTAAAAGGAGTTTTCAATATGACTCAAGCTGTTTCAAGATCTATGTTAAAAGCTAGAAAAGGATCTATTATAACTTTATCATCTGTTGTTGGTTTACATGGAAATCCTGGACAAACTAACTATGCAGCAACAAAAGGTGGAGTAATAGCTATGTCTAAAACTTGGGCTAAAGAATTTGGTGCAAGAAATGTAAGAGCTAACTGTGTTGCTCCTGGATTTATTCAAACACCTATGACAGATGTATTACCAGAAGAAACTATAAAAGGAATGTTAGATGCAACTCCATTAGGAAGATTAGGACAAGTTGATGATATAGCAAATGCTGTTCTATTCTTAGCAAGTGATGAATCTGCATTCATAACAGGAGAAGTTATTTCTGTATCTGGTGGATTGATGCTTTAATTTTTTAAGTTACAATTTTTAGTTTACATATGATGTATGAAATTTTAAGGAGGAAGAAATGAGTAAGGTTTATGTAGTTGCAGCTAAAAGAACTGCTATCGGAAGTTTTTTAGGTACTTTATCACCTTTAAAACCTGGAGAATTAGGAGCTAAAGTAGTAAAAAATATTATTGAAGAAACAGGAATAGATCCTGCTAATATTGATGAAGTTATAGTAGGAAATGTTCTAAGTGCAGGACAAGCTCAAGGAGTAGGAAGACAAGTTGCTATAAAAGCAGGAATCCCTTATGAAGTTCCAGCTTATTCAATAAACATAATCTGTGGAAGTGGAATGAAATCAGTTATAACTGCTTTCTCTAACATAAAAGCTGGAGAAGCAGATCTTGTTATAGCAGGAGGAACTGAATCTATGTCAGGTGCAGGTTTCATATTACCTGGAGCAGTAAGAGCTGGACATAAAATGGCAGATCTTACTATGAAAGACCACATGATCTTAGATGCTTTAACAGATGCTTATCATAACATCCACATGGGAATTACTGCTGAAAATATAGCAGAAAAATATAATATCACAAGAGAAGAACAAGATGCATTTGCATTAGATTCTCAAAAGAAAGCTATAGCAGCTGTTGATTCTGGAAGATTTAAAGATGAAATAGTTCCAGTTGTTATACCCTAACTAAAAAAGGAGATATCACATTTGATACAGATGAATATCCAAACAGAAAAACTGATTTAGAAAAATTAGCTAAATTAAAACCTGCTTTCAAAAAAGATGGTTCAGTTACTGCAGGAAATGCTTCTGGATTAAATGACGGAGCTTCATTCCTATTATTAGCTTCTGAAGAAGCAGTTAAAAAATATAATTTAAAACCATTAGTTGAAATAGTTTCAACTGGTACAGGAGGAGTAGATCCTTTAATAATGGGTATGGGACCAGTTCCTGCAATCAGAAAAGCTTTAAAGAAAGCTGATCTAAAATTACAAGATATGCAATTAATAGAACTTAACGAAGCATTTGCTGCTCAATCTTTAGGAGTTATTAAAGAACTTTGTACAGAACACGGAGTAACTGCTGATTGGTTCAAAGATAAAACTAACGTAAATGGTGGAGCAATAGCTATAGGACACCCAGTTGGAGCTTCTGGTAAACAGAATAACTGTTACATTAATTCATGAAATGAAGAAAACTGGAGTAGAATACGGACTAGCTTCTCTATGTATAGGTGGAGGAATGGGAACTGCTTTAGTTCTTAAAAATGTAAAATAGTTAAATTAAATAACTTATAGAAAGGACTATTGTTATCAATGGTCCTTTTTATAATATAAAAAAATAGTGTTAATAGAAAGCTTCTATCAACACTATCTTTTTATTTAAATAATTCAAAAGGTATATCTTTATATTTCAACACCATTTTTTTATAAGTTACTTCTTTTTAAAAGATTTCCTTCAACATCATATTCTTTTATAATTACCTTCTAATTTTTCCTTTTTTTCATTGTAAAAACATTCTTTAAAACAATTTTTTTCATTAGAATGATATTCTTTATAAGGTCCTTCCATGTGTCCATCTACAAAATTTACTTCAAGTTTAATTTTTTTCCATTAGGAAAATATTTAATATTTTTTTAGAAGTTGTTCCATCATTAACATAAACAGTTTCTCTCTTTAATATTCCATTAGGATAGAATTCTTTGTAATCTCCTACTTTTCTTCCATCAACAAGATTATATTCAGAATTTAATTTACCATCACTATAGAATGTTTGATATTTTCCATGTAAATTTCCATTCTTTATAATTTTTTTAATGATTTCAACTTCACCATTCATATAATAAGATTTATAAACTACCCTCTCTTACTCCATTTAACATAATTTCTTTCTTCTTGTACAACTCCATTATCGTAAATTTTTTTACCCATAAACCTTCTTTTTTTCCCATCTTTATTGTATTGGTTATTCATGATAAGAACCTCCTCATATAATTAAATTGTATAAATACCTCTTTTTTAAAGAGTATAACTCATATTTTAAAAATAAATAAAGATTTTTTTATATTTTTTTAAAAATTTTTTTCTTTTTTTCGATATTTTTTTGATATAATTTCAAATAATATGTAAATTTAGAAACTGATATAAAATTTAAATATTTAAAAATGCTTATCTTTATCTTTGCATTTCTATAGTAAATTTTAATCTATTAATTCCAGCTCTTAGAGCTTTTTATTTTTAAATTTACTTATTTTTTTATTGCACCTAAAGTCTTCATCTGTTAATTCTTGAATTTCAGATATATCTTTATAAGTACTTGTAATTTTTTTCTATATCTTTTTTTAGTTAGCTTTACTTATTTTTTTCTAATACTCTATAACCCTCTTGCAGCTACCTTATTATCAAAAACACTAGAAGATTTAGTATAACCTAGAGCTACTACAATATTTTCTATATCTAATAATTCTGAGTCGGATAGAGTATGTAAATATCTTCTTACAGATTCTGGTTTTGTATCAGTATCAAGATAATCTTTTAAGAAACTTTCTTCCTCATCATCTATATCCCAGATAAGTTCAGAAACTTGCATATTAACAAGTCTACCTCTAGCACCAAGTTCTAAAAGATATCTAGTTATTTCTTCACTAATTCTTCTAACCATTTCAAATCTTTGTAAAGTATTAGCAACATCAAGTACTGTTACTAAATCATCTAACTCAAGAATTGTTAGATTATCAAGTGAACGATTTAAAACATATCTATAGCTTTCTAAAGTTTTTTTAAAACTTGTCCAACTTCTATATTTAATTCATCAAAGTTTTTTTAAGTCTATATTTTTAGATTTCCTTTTATATAGAGTAACATTCTTCTTTCTTTCAGAAATAGCTACAACTTCTCTTTTTAATTGTTTTGCTACTCTTTCAGCAGTTCTATGTCTAGTACCACTTTCTGTTGTAGTAAATGAAGTATCAGGTTGTATATGAACATTAGCATAAAGGATTTTTGAACAATCATCATTTATAATTATAGCTCCATCCATTTTTAGATAATTCAAATATTTTTTTCAGGAGTATAATCACAGTTTATACAAAAAAACCACCATCTTTAACTTTTTCAACATCATCATCATAGCCTATTACTATTAAAGCTCCAATTCCAGCATCTAAAATATAGTCTATTCCTTCTCTAAGAGGGCTTCCAGGAGCAACTTTAATTATTATATCCATTAAATCTTGTTTAGTCATTTTTATTCATCCTTTCCAATAATTCATCTAAATTCTTTAAGTATATTATTTTTAGCTTATACTTTTTCTTTTCAATTTCTTTTCGATTTGATTCAGGAACATATACTCCTGTAAAGCCTAATTTTTCAAGCTCTTTTAATCTTCTCTCTAAGAAAAAGACTTTTCTGATTTCCCCTCTTAATCCAAGTTCTCCAATTGCAGCAATTTTTTGACTTATAGAAACCCCTTTATACACTGACAAAATAGATATTAAGACAGCTAAATCTGCTGCTGGATCTTCTATTGCCAAACCTCCTGGAACATTGACAAATAAATCTTTCATACCAAGAGGAAGATAAAGTTTCTTCTCAGCTATTGCTGTTAAAATTTGTATCCTATTTCTATCATAACCTTGTACGACTCTTTTAGGAATACCTACACCACTATCTGTTATTAGTGATTGCACCTCTAAAAGAAAGACCTTAGTTCCTTCTAAAATAGGAACAACCATACTTCCTATATTTTTTTCTTCTCTTTCACTTAAGAAGTATTCAGAGGAATTTTTTATTTCTTTCATTCCATTTTCTTCCATACTGAATACAGCAATTTCATTGGTTGATCCAAATCTATTTTTTTCACTTCTCAAGATTCTATAATAAAGTCCTTCATCACCTTCAAAGTTAAAAAAACAGCATCAACCATATGTTCAAGTAATTTAGGTCCTGCAACCTTACCATCTTTTTGTTATATGCCCAACAATAAAAGAATGATATATTGTATTTTTTTAGCAATTTCAACAATTTTTTTAGAGTACATTCTCTTATTTGTGTAGGAGTTCCTGATATAGAATCCATACTTGAATTATACAATGTTTGTATAGAATCTACAATAACAACTTTTTGGTTTTTTTGCTTACAACATATTCATAGATGTTTAAAATATCCATTTCAGCCATAATATATATGCCCATCTCCAGATATTTTTAATCTTTCACCTCTATTTTTTATCTGTGCTGGTGATTCTTCACCAGAGATATATAGAACATCACCATAATCTTTATATGAGTTAGCAACTTGTAAAAGTAAGGTGGATTTTCCTATTCCTGGATTACCTGTTACTAAGACAACTTCACCTTTTAAGAGGCCTCCACCAAGTAATCTATCAAATTCTTCATACTTAGTTTTATATCTATCTTCTTTGTTGTATTCAACATCTTTAAATTCATAGACTTTTATATCTGAAGCTCTACTTGCAACTGAAACTGAAGATGTTGCCTTTTTTACATCTCTTGGCATTTCTTCAACTTCTTCAAAACTAGACCAAGCACCACATTGTGGACACTTACCAGCCCATTTTACACTTTTGTACCCACACTCAGAACAATAATAAACACTTCCTTTTGCCATATTTATCCTCTATATTCTTTAGCTCTATTTAAAACTTCTTCAATAATTTTACCATCTACATAACCTTCTAAACTTTGATTATAAAAAGCTAGTTCTTTAACAAAAGTTGAACTTACATAGGTATATCTTTCAGATGTTGGAATAAAGACAGTATCCACTTCACCATTTGAAAGTTTTTTATTTGCAAAAAGAATAAGTCATTTCTTCTGAGAAAATCTTTTACATCTCTTAAGCCCTTTTATAAGAATACCACAAGAGTTTTTTTAGCCATAAAAGTCTACAAGTAAGCCTGCATGTTCATCAACTTTTTATATTTTTCAGAACCTTCAAAAAAATTTTTACTTATTAGATTTTTTTCTTTCATCTAAATTGAACCAATAATTCTTTTTTTAGGGTTATTCATAACAACTACTATCAATTTATCTACGATTTTTTTAATGCTCTTTCAATTATATCTTGATGTCCCTTTGTAACAGGGTCAAAACTACCAGCATATACTCCTATCTTCATATTATCTCCTATATAACTCTATTTTTATATCCTTCTTTATAAAAAAACGACTATCTTCTACAAATTCAATTTTAGGATTGCTTATTAATTTTTTTATTTCTTTTTATTATATCTTTTTTTAGTTTTTGACAACTATTTTATCTAAATCGTTATATTTGATTTGACTGTTTAAATCAGCCAAAAGATTTAAAAATTATTCTATCTTTTTGATAATAGATAACTTGTACCTTCACAATAGTGACACTTTTTCTCTATAATAGAAACTAAGCTCTTTTTCCCTGTCTTTTTCCTTGTAAATTGAACCAATCCCAAATGTGAGAAGTCAAGAGAATTTATCTCCATTCTATCTTTTTTTCAAATATCTTTTTTTAATTCTTCTAGAATTTTTTTCTATCAGAAATTTTTTCAAATCTATAAAATCTATAATAATAATACCTGCTAAATTTCTTAATTTAATCTGTCTAGCTATCTCTTTACAGGCTTCTAAGTTTGTATTAAAAAAATCAAATTTTGTGAACTTTTGATTTCCTGTATTCTGCCCTGTATTTACATCTATACTGACTAAAGCTTCAGTTTTTTTCAATTACAATAGAGGCTCCACTTTCTAAATAGACCTTTCTATCTAAAAGCTCTTTCTATTTGAGCATCTATCTTATAATAAGAAAAAAATATCTTCATCTTTAAAAGTATTTTTTTAAATTTTTTTAGTAGGTAATTTTTTTATTTTTCTTCTAAAAGTATTTTTTTATTTTTGTTAAAACTATCCTCATCATCTATTATAAATTCATCTATATCTTCGTCTAATAAAGTTAGAGCTTTTTTTAGAATACTATTATTATCATAGAGTAAGGTAGTATTTTTTTCTTTAAAATCTTTTTTTATTTGATTGTCAATCGCTTCTAATTTTTTTATATTCTTCTAATAAAAGTCTCAGGAGATTTTCTCCACAGATTTAGTTCTTAATATAAGTCCCTTTATCTATATTTAAAAATGTATCTTTAAGTTTTTTTAACTATTTCTAAATCTTCAATTTTTTTGAAATTGAGAGATTTTTTTGAATTTGGAAGAAGGACTAAATTTTCTCCATTTATAGAATAATCAAGAGTTAAGCGAGCTCCCTTTTTCCATCTCTTGCCTCTGTTTCAACTCTGAACTATCAAAGCTATCTGAAAATATTAAATTTTGGGATATTTTTTTGTTTTTCAAAAAGATAAAAAAAGCATTCTTTTTCTAAACCTATATCAACAAAAATTATTTCTCCCTTATTTAAAAATATCTACAATTTTTTTCCCTTATAGATATTTCCTGAGATTTCTTTTTTTCTTTCTCTCTTTCAATATATATTTCTTCTAGTTTGTCATCTTCAAGTAAGGCAAGTTTTAGCCTCATATGTATTTTTTTAGATAAAATCAGGCATTTGCTCATTCAACTCTCCCTTTAATATCTCTTTTTCTTTCATATTTTTTTGAATTTATTATAAGTTCATTTATAGCTAAATTATTATTTATTGTTATTTTTAAAAATTGGGATAGAAAGTTTTTTTGTACTAGCTTTCTGTCCCACTATTTTTAGATATATTTCTTTCATTCACTTCTATATCTAGTTTTTTTCTCTTTTTCATAAATCTTAGATAAAAAAATTAAAATATATTTTATTTTTCTACTAAATCTCTAAATGCTGGATGAAAAGGTCCTGAGATTATAACTCCATCAGCTGTTAAATCCTCAGCTGGTTGAAGTCCTACTCTTATTACATTTATATCTTTTCAATTCTAATAATGAGTAGATAGGAACTGTTCTATCAACAGCTTCTTCTAAAGTCAAAAGAATTATAAAGATTTCTTTTTATACATAAATTCAAGCTCTGTTCCCTTTATTACAAGAGTTGGATATATTCTTGCAATATCAGGATTTAAATCTAAACTTTTTACAGCTGACATTAAGTCACTTTTTGAAAGTCTGATTTAGGTAAACCTATCATAAGTTGGACTCCAAGAGTAAAGCCATATTTTTTTATTAGATCACAAGATTTTTTTAACAATTTCATAATTATAATGTCTACCTGTGGCTTTTTAAAACCTCATCATCTAATGATTGTATACCTAATTCAATAGTTTTTAACACCATATTTTTTTAATTGAGTCAAGATTTCATCATCTATACATTCAGGTCTAGTTGATATTCTTACTCCCTTCTACATCTGCATTGTCTATATATTTTTTTAACAACTTCTAGATATTGTTTTTTTGTAGTTCCATTGATATGCCAGTAAAGTTCCACCAAAAAAATGCCACCTCTTTAATGGAATTTTTTTGGAAGAGTTTTTAAATAGCTATCTATAATATTTTTTTAAATCATCTAAACTAACATCAGTTTCTCTTCCATTTATCTTTTTTTGATTGCAAAATACACAGGCATTTGGACAACCAAAATGACTAATAAACACAGGAATATTATAATGCTTCATGGTATTTAACTCCCAACTTTATACATAAGGCTTTAGCTGATAATTGTTCAGCCTTTTTTCTTATTCTTAGCAACAGCCTTTTCTTTATAGTTTCCTACTACAACTTGAATTTCAAATTCTTTCATATGGTCAGGTCCTTTTTCAGAGATAAGTTCATATGTAGGAACAGTTTTGAAATTCTTTTGTACATATTCTTGTAGTATACTTTTAAAATCTAAAATATCTTCATCTTCTTCTATATGAGTTATATATTGCTCTATATGACCTAGAGCAAAGCTTCTAGCATCTTCTAAATTAGAGTCCATATATACAGCACCTAATACAGCTTCAAATGCATCAGCAAGTATAGATTCTCTATTTCTACCACCAGATAGGATTTCTCCCTTACTTAGCATTAAAAACTTTCCTAAGCCTATTTGACGAGATATTTTTGCAAGTATAGGTTCACTAACTATCATAGCTTTTAATTTAGCTATAGTACCTTCAGAAGCACTCTTATAATTTCTATATAAATACTCAGCAACAATGAGATCTAGAACTGCATCACCTAGCAGTTCTAGTCTTTCATTGTTTTGATTTTTATATTCTTTTTTTTCGTTTCCTAGTGATTTATGAAGAAGAGCAGTTTTTTAATAAATTTCTATTATTAAAGTAATAATTTAGTTTATGTTCTAAATCTAATAGATTTTTTTCATTTCTCTTCCTCTTTTTTTATTTTTTTCAAATTTTTTTCATAACTATAACAGAGTTATGTCCACCAAAACCTAAAGAGTTAGACATAGCAACTTTAACATCTGTTTTTATAGCTTGGTTAGGAACGTAATTTAAATCACATTCTTCTTCTGTTTCATGTAAATTGATTGTTGGAGGAATTACTCCATCAGCTATAGCTTTTGCTATGATAACTCCTTCAATACCTCCAGCAGCACCTAGACCATGTCCTGTTGCTCCCTTAGTTGAAGATATGTATAAATCTTTAGCTTTATCACCAAATAAAGCTTTAATAGCTCTAGTTTCTACAACATCATTTGTAGGAGTAGAAGTTCCATGAGCATTGATATATGTAACATCATCAAGAGATAAATTAGCATCTTTTAAAGCTATTCTCATAGCTTTTGTAGCTCCTTCTCCTGTTTCTATTGGTGCAGTGATATGGTTTGCATCACAAGTTTCTCCATATCCAACCATTTCTGCATAGATTTTTGCTCCTCTAGCTAAAGCACTTTCTAATTCTTCTAATATTAAAATTCCTGCTCCTTCTCCCATTACAAATCCATCTCTATCTTTTGAGAATGGTCTTGATGCTGTTTTAGGAGTTTCATTTCTTGTTGAAAGAGCTTTCATGTTTGCAAATGAGTTTATACAGAATTGAGTTACACTTGCTTCTGTTCCTCCAACTATCATAGCTTTAGCTCTACCATGTCTGATTAAGTCAAATCCATCTCCTATTGAGTGAGTTCCAGATGCACAAGCAGTTACTATTGATTTATTAGGTCCCCTTTTGCACCATAGTATATAGCTATATTTCCAGCAGCCATATTTTCAATCATAGCTGGAATTGTGAATGGAGATATTCTTTTATAACCTTTTGATAACATAGCTCCATATTGTTCTTCCATTATTTCTATTCCACCAACACCAGAAGATACTAGAACTCCAACATCATCTGCATTAGTTTCATCTATTTTAAAATTAGCATCATCTAGAGCCATTTTTGTAGCTACTAAAGCAAATTGAGTATTTCTAGCTAATTTTTTAACTTCTTTTTTTTCTATTCCATAGTCAGTAGGTTCAAAACCTTTAACTTCTCCAGCTATTCTAACTGGTTGATCTGTAGTATCATAAGATGTTATTAGATCTATTCCAGTTTCTCCAGCTATAAGTTTCTTCCAACTTTCTTCTAAACCTATTCCTAATGATGAAATAAGTCCTAATCCTGTTACAACAACTCTTTTCATTATTCACCTCTATCTATCATATTTTTTTATTTATGTAAAGAAAAACGGGATATAAATAAATATACCCCGTAATTTTTTTATTCCTGATGGAACATAATTATTTCTTATTTGCTTCTATGTAGTTTATAACATCTTGAACAGTTTTTAATTTTTTTCAGCTTCAGTATCAGGAATTTCTACTCCAAATTCTTCTTCAAAAAGACATTATTAATTCAACAGTATCTAAAGAATCTGCTCCTAAATCATCTACGAAAGTTTGATTCAGGTTTAACTTGATCAGCTTCAACTCCTAATTGTTCAACTATAATTTCTCTTACTTTATCTAACATGTTCTTTCCTCCTTAAAAATTTTAAACTTATAATTATTATACACTATTTTTAGTATATTATCCAACTTTTTTTAAATAAAATTAAATTATTTCAATATTTTTCTACTTCAATTTCTTTATCAATTTTTTTAATAAGTCCAGCTAAAAACTTTACCAGGACCAATCTCATAAATTTTAGTAACTCCTAAAAGCTTTTTAACTTATTAATAGTGTCTACCCATTTAACAGGTCCAAAACTTTGTTTATAAATTTCTTCTTTTACTTCAGCATCTGTTTCTAAAAGTTCAGCAGTAGTATTTGCAATTATTTTAACATCAGCTATATTGAAGTTATAATTTTGAGCTTCAACTTTTAATTGTTCTCCTGCTTCTTTCATAAGTGATGAGTGAAAAGGTCCTGATACTGCAAGTGGTAAAGCTCTTTTAGCTCCTGCATCTTTTAAAGCAACACAAGCTTTTTCTACAGCTTCTTTTTCACCAGCAATAACAGTTTGATTAGGTTCATTGAAGTTTACTGCTTCAACAACTCCATCAACTGACTTTAAAACTTCTTTTATCTTTTCAGCATCCATACCTAGAACAGCTGCCATACTTCCATTTACTTTTTCAGCAACTTCTTTCATTATTCTTCCTCTTGCAGCAACAAGTTTAACTGCATCTTCTACAGAAAGATAATTAGCTCCTCCAAAAGCAGCAAATTCCCCAACAGAATGTCCTGCAACATAGTCAGGTTTTACTCCTGTTTCTTTTAAAAGTTCAGTTAAAACTAAACTTAAGCTAACTATTGCTGGTTGAGTATAATCTGTTCTCTTTAATAAATCTTCAGGACCTTCAAACATAACTTTTTTTAAGTCTATGTCTAAAGAAGAGAAAATTTTATCAAATAGTTCTTTTGCTTTAAGATTATTTTCATATAATTCTTTACCCATACCAACAAATTGAGTTCCTTGACCTGGATAAACAAAAGCAATTTTCCCCATTCTTACCTCCATTTAATTAAAATTTATAACTAAAAAGCCCATTTTATAATAGCTGAGCCGTAAGTTAATCCACCACCAAAAACCAGTTAAAGCAACATTGTCACCTTTTTTTAACTAGTCCTTTTTCTACAGCTTCACCTAAAGCTAAACCAACTGAAGCAGATGAAGTATTTCCATATCTACTCAAAGTTCATATAGAACTTTTCAATAGGGAATTTCATTCTTTTTGCAGCTGATTCTATAATTCTTGAATTTGCTTGATGTGGGAACACCATAGATAGTTCACTAACATCTAATTTAGCTTTTTTTCTAAAGCATCTAAAGTTACCTTAGGTAAAAATATTTACAGCAAATTTAAATACATCTTGTCCCCTTCATAACAACAAATTTTTCTCTATTTTTTATAGTTTCATCATCATTAGGTTTTTTACTTCCTCCAGCAGGGATCTTAAGGATCATATCATCTTCACCTTCAGCTCCTATTGAGAAACCTAAGAAACCATAACCTTCTTCAACTTCTCCAACTACTGCAGCAGCAGCTCCATCTCCAAAAAGTACACAAGTATTTCTATTTTGCATATCTATTATTCTTGATAAAGTTTCTGCACCAATAACAAGTACATTTTTATATAAACCTGATTTAACCATTGAATATCCAACTTCTAGTCCATAAATAAAACCTGTACAAGCTGCATTCAAGTCAAAACAAGGAATATTTGATAATCCTAATTTATGTTGTACTATACAAGCAGCTCCTTGAGCTCAAGTAGTCAGGAGTAACTGTTGCTAGGATAATTAAATCTATATCCTCTTTTTTAATTTTAGCACTTTCTATAGCTTTTAAAGAAGCTTCACAAGCTAAATCAGAGGTTGCTTGTTCTTTAGTAGCAAATCTTCTTTCAGTTATTCCTGTTCTAGTTCTAATCCACTCATCACTAGTATCTATAATTTTTTCAAAATCAAAGTTTGTAAATACATTTTCTGGGGCATAGTACCCTATACCTTTTATCCCAATACTTTGCATTATTCTACCTCCATAGTCTTTTCTTAATTCTTCAATAAAATTTAGTTCTATAAATTTACTAGCCACTTTTAAGGCATTCATTATAGCCCTACTATCAGAATTTCCATGTGCTTTCAAAGAAAGCTCACTTAATCCTAAAAATATTGCTCCACCATATTCAGAAGCTTCGGTTTTTCTTTTTAACTTTTTTTATAGCTCCTTTCATTAATAGAGCTCCTATTTTTGAAATCCAACTTTCCATTACAGATTCTTTAACTACATGGAAAAATAAATTTTTCCAACACCTTCAGATGTTTTTAAGAAGTACATTTCCTGTATAACCATCTGTTACAACTACATCTACTTCTCCATCCATTATTTTTTTGTACTTTCAATATTTCCTTGAAAAATCAATATCTTTATTTTTGTTTTTAATAGACTGTAAGTTTCTCTTGTAAGTTCATTTCCTTTTGTTTCTTCTTCACCAATATTTCAAAAGAGCTACTTTTTGGATTTTTTTATTTAAAAATATTTCCATGTATTTTGAACCCATAGTAGCAAATTGATTTAAAAAAATTCTGGTTTAGAATCAGAATTAGCACCTAAATCTAAAAAAATAAAGTTCCTTGATCTTTTTTTGTTAGGAAATAAGACTGCTATTGCTGGTCTTAAAACTCCTTTTAATTCTTTTTAATTTTAATTGACTACTTGCTAATAATGCCCCTGTGTTTCCACAAGAAACAGAAGCTTGAGCCACTTTTGTCTTTTACTAAATCTATACAGACATTCATAGATGAATCCTTTTTTTCTCTCACTGCTTTTAACAGGATCATCTGTCATTTCTATAATTTCATTAGCATTTTTTTAATTTCAATCCGTTTTAGTATCATATTTATATTTTTTTAATTCTTCCTTTATGATACTTTCCTTTTCCAACTAAAAATAACTTCTAGGTTTTCAATTTCATTAAGAGCTTCAACAGCTCCTTTAACAGTTGATATAGGAGCAAAATCCCCACTCATAGCATCTAAGGCTATCTTCATTTTTTAACCCTCCATAATAGTTTTATATCAACATATTATATCATAAAGTTCAAAAAAATTATTGTAAAAAAATAAAATTACATATGTTTTTTTAATTATATAATATTTTTTTAAAAATGTAAATAGTAAAAAAATAAAGTTGCTAAATAGAAAAGTTTTGTGAAATTTTAAAATAAATGTTATACTTATTAAAGACAAATCTATTATAATGATAAAAAAGAGAAAGGGTATCTTATGAAAAGAAAAATTATTTTTTTATTTTTGTCATTATTTTTTTAATTTTGTTTCACTTTTATGCTTTTTGCTGAAAATTTTTCCACAAAAAGCTAAATCTATAAATGATTTTTGTTCCAAAAAGGTTGGAAAAATTTTTAAAAAGATGAGAATGGTTCAAATTTTTATAGCTAAAGGAGATTTGAATAAAGATAAGCTTGAAGATGTTGCTATAATTATTGAAAAAACGATAAAAAAATATCAAGAAGAATGATAATCTTTAGGTCCTGATGAATTAAATTTAAACCCAAGAATACTTTTTAATCCTATTTAAAGAAAAAGATGGAACTTATAGTTTAGTAGCTAAAAAAATGATAAAGGTTTTATACAAAAGTGAAGGGAATGAAGATAATGCCAGCTCTTATGGATACTTTATCTGATATTTAGTATAAAGAAAGAATGTTTTTAAAAATAACTTTTTCAATTATTTTTATGAGTGCTGGAAGTTGGAATACTTCTTCAGATAGTATATATTTTTAGATTTCAAAAATAATGTTTTTGAACTTATTGGTTATGAAAAGTGATTCATATATGAGAAACACTGGAGAAGAAGAAAAAGTAAGTATTAATTTTCTCAACAAATAAGGTAAAAATCTACTACTGGTGGAAATATGTTTGAAGATGCAAAAGATAAACCAAAAGATAAATGGAGAAAATATTAAATTTGAAAAAAAGAAATATATATTAGATGAAATGACAGAAAGTACAATGGATGAAATATTAGATACTATTTATTATATAGAATAGGGGCTGTTGCATAATATAATCTTAATTCAAAAAGTAAAAAAATAAGTGAGTTACGAATGGAAATTTTTAGATAAAAAAATCAAATAGAATGAGCCGAGCAAATTCAGGAGTGTTTGAGACGATAGTGAGTTTCCTGATTTGCAGCGAATTCTTGATTTTTTTATCGTTAAGAAATTTACTCAGTAACGAACTATTTTTTTACTTTTTATTATTTTGCAACAGCCCCTTATTATATTATTTTTTTACTCTTTCAACATATTCGTTAGTTCTTGTATCTATTTTTAATCCATTCACCTTGTTCAACGAATAAAAGGAACTTGAACTTCAAATCCTGTATTGATTCTAGCAGGTTTCATAACTTTTTCCTGAAGTATCTCCTCTTAGTCCTGGTTCAGTATAAGTTACTTCTCTTTCAACGAAAGTAGGTAATTCAACTGCAACAGCTGTTGATTCATAGTAAAACAACATCTAAAGGCATTTCTTCTTCAAGATAGTTTAAAGCATCTCCTAAATCTTCACCTTTTTAATTCAATTTCTTCCCAAGTTTCTGGATTAGAGAATATATAAGAATCTCCATTTTGATAAGAATAGATAGCTTTTTACCTTATCTAATTTGATATCATCCATTTTATCATCTGCTTTTATAAACAGCATCTGATATGTTTCCAGATATTAAGTTTTTCATTTTAAACTTAACAACAGCAGCATTTCTTCCTGATTTGTTATATTCAGCCTTTAATACTACAAATGGGTCGTTTCCAATTTTTAATTGTACTTCCCGCTCTTAATTCTTGTGCAATTTTTCATTAATTTTTCCTCCTATATTTTTTTCAATAAAAATTTATTAATTTGTTCATTAAATTACAATTTTTCTATCAAATAATCAGTATATTTTTTTCATTATATTTTTTTATCTCATCAAGATTTTTCAAAAAAATATGAAAAAAATCATCTTTATTTATATTGTAATTAATAAAAGTTTCTTTCAACTCTTTATTATTAGGACAATACTTTTTCTAAAAACTTTCTAACTTTATAATATGTGTATTCTCATCTTGAGGATAGATATGCCAGAGGAAAGGTTTAGCTAAAAAGTAAAGCTCTCACAAAGCTGTCTTCACCTCTTACTAGATTAATATCACAGAGTGCTAAAAAGTTCTTCATATTTATCATATGTAAAAAAAGGTAATTTCACGGCTTTTTATTTTATCATAATAATCGTTATTATCAAAAATATTTTTATGAAAATTTTTTTGAGTTTTTTTCACTTAATAATAATAAAAAGTACTTTTTTTATCTAGCTTTTTGCAAAGTTTTTTTAAAAAAATTATCAAAAGTTCTTTTTCATAAGAGAAAACTGAAATAATTAAATCATATTTTTCATCTAATATTAAATTGTTTTAAATAATACTCTCTATTTTTCTTGAACTTTATTTTTTTCTATCTAAGAATTCTTTATCTAGAATTATACCACCACTTTTTTTCAGAAAGTCCTGGTATGAAGAAAATATTTTTTCAGATTTCCACCTAAAAATGATTCTTGAAGATGAAAATCATCTACCCAATCTTCTGAAGAAAAATATTCTAAATTAATCATAAGTTTAGAACTCTTTTAAAAGCTTTATCCATATATATTTCAGGGATATTACAAGCAAAAGTTTCTATAATCAAATCAGCAGGAGATTCTATTTTATCTACATCTTTATAATCTATCACAATAATATCATCAGTTTTTGATAAGATTTAATTCTTCAGTTTTGATTGATGATAAATCTTAATCTCTTTATTTGGATAGATTCTTTTTAAAGCTCTCTAGCCAATCTATAAGCTACACCTACATCCCCATAATTATCAATTACTTCACAAAAAAATATCTATATTATCTATTAGCATTATTCTTGTCTTTCTTGTTTAACTCTTTTAGGTGTAGTTACACTAGTTTCTGTACTTTTAGTACTAGTGTTAGTCTCAAATGTAGTTGTTGAGCTAGTAACTTCATTTTTTTCAGTTTTAACTTGAGTTTTATCTTCTACTGCTTTTTTTGATGTATTTGTTGAATGATCAGTAGTTTTCTTAACAGTAGTCTTAGTGTTACTGTTAGTATGGCTAGTACCATTTGTTTTAGTTTCAACTTTCTTTTTAGTTTCTTTTTTTGTAGGAATTTTCTTTTCAACAGAAACACCTGTTCCTACTGAAACTCCACTGCTACTGCCACCTAAACCAAATCCTGTTCCAAGTCCTAAAGATGCTGTACAGGCAGTTGTTAAAAACAATGTTGAAATAATCAGAATTAAATTCTTTTTCATTTTTATACCCCCTCTAAATAATATCTTCTAAATTAACTTTCTTTTACTTCCCCTAAGGCTAAATCATCTAGACTTTAATTTAGCAAAAGTAGTTCTCTGTAAATAATTAAACTTTATTGTTTACAGCTTCTAACATTTTTTTTTACCTGATGAAATTTTTCCTTCTTTAATAGTCAAGTAAATTTTTAGTATCAGATATTTTTTTCAACTTTTAGCTGGAAGAGTGATATAGTTTCCTATATCAACTCCTTCTTCCAACTTTTAAAATATCTTCTTGTGAAATATTATTTTCTATTTCTACATAATAAGTCTTATCTACATGATTTTTAGGAGAAAGTAATCTATGATTAAGCTTTTCCATCATTTGTAAGTAAAAGTAAACCTTCAGTATCTTTATCTAGTCTTCCAACAGGGAGCTAGATCTTTTCTTATAACCCATTCAGGAAGTAAGTCCATAACAGTTGCTTCTCTTGTATCTTCAGTTGCTGTTATATAACCAGCTTTTTTTATTCATAATATAATATCTAAATTCTTTATATTCTAATCTTTCACCATTATACTCGATTACATCAGAATATTCATCTATATTATCCTTAGCTGAAATATCATAAGAGCCATTAACTTTAATTTCTTTTGCAGAAATAATTTTCTTGACTTCTTTTCTACTTCCTATACCACATTCTACTAAAAATCTGTCTAATCTCATTATTCTTCTACCCTTTTACCATTTTTATATTCATAGTGTTCAGCTATACCATCATTAAATATGTATATAGCTAGGTCCTTCTAAGACCCCATCTTTGTATGCAACCTCTTCTCTTTCACCATTAGCAAAATAGTAGATAGATGCTCCATTTTTTTTCTCATTATTTCCATAGAAGAAGTCTTCTTTATCCCCATTAGCATAGAATTTTTGAGCTTCTCCATATCTTTTACCATTGACATAGTTAAATTCTATTTTATCACCATTAGCTAAATACTCAATAGCAGGTCCATTCATAATAGCATTTTTTTATGAATAAACTCTATTTTTTCTTCCATCTTGATATTCAATAAGACCATTTTTTTAGTATTTAGATAAGTATCTTTACCTAACATATCTTTAAAAAGTAGCAGTATATTCTTCAGCTATATTATGAGCTTTTTAAGTCATAAGAAGAAAAAAATCATCATTTGCAATTAATTCTTTTTCTAAAACTTCTTTACCATCATTAAAGAATTTTTTTCAGTTATCTTATTATCATTCATTTCAACTACTAAAGTTTTCATTTTCATTGTTAATAGATTTATAAATTATAGATTTTTCTTTCCTCTAATTTTTATCATATAATCTTTTTATAGAAAGGTCTTACATCATCTAAAAACATAATCTTTTTCTATTTCACTAATAATTAAATTATTCCAACTTTCTTTAGAATTAACTTCTTCAGGTTTAACTGTTTCTTCCGTTTTTTTATTTCTTCTTTCTTATCTTCACTTGTTTCACCAAAAATTAAATAAATTTTTTTACTTCATTGATCTTTTTTTCTCTTTGATAATTTTTGATAAACTGAATAACCAAAAACTAACAGTAAAAAGCAATAAAAAAATCGAAATTATTAGAAGAATAAGAAATTGTTTAAAATCCTTCTTCATTTCTATCAACTCCATTATTAAATGGAAAGATTTGATTTTGTTCAGCTTTATTTAAAAGTAAAAGTAAGTTACAAAAAGCTAAAGCTAATGAAATTAAATAAAGTAAAATTTTTAAAAAAATGAAACAGAAATATATTTTCCAGCTTCTCCACCAGGTAATTTAACAAATAGAATAATATAGAAGATAACTAAAAAAATATTGCATTTCCTACAATAGAATATAGTAAAAATATTTTTTTATTTTTTTAATTATACTTGAATATATTAAAAGTCCAGCAAAAGCTATAAATAAAATACCAGAGAATAGTAAAATAGCTTGAGCATTTTTTTAGCTTCTTTACTAAAAGTCAGCTAGAATACCTAGTCCTTTAAAAAACCTATAGAGTAACTTCCAAAAATTGGAACTTTTTACAGAGAAAACTGCAAGAAGAAAAGTATTTATTATTGCTATAACTCCTCCGATAATACCAAATAAATTTTTCACTTCCCTTAGGAATATTATTAGCTAAGTTCAGTTGCTTTTATTTTTTTAAATCTTCAGTCCCCTTTTTTTAAAACTTTCTTTATCTTTAAAGTTAGCCATAGTTGAGTTCATAGTAGCTTTTAAAATCAAACTCTTCTTTTACAGGAATATAAGTAGTAAATTCACCTTCATTTAAAGTTGAAGATACATCCTTCATTTTCTTTGCTTCAGGAATAACTAAATTATCTTTTTTTAACTCAGCTAACTTTGTTTTTTTATAGTTTCAGTTGCAACAGATTGAATACTTTTCTTCAGAATCAGCTGTAGCTGTTAACCCTTCAAAAATCTGGAAAAGTAATTAAAAATTTTCCATCTTCTAAAAGCTTTTCATTGTTATGATGTAATTTATCACTGACATTGATTTCCTCCATTCTCTTTTATAAAAAGATTCTTAAATTAATTATTAGAATTATTTCAAAAATTCTATATCCACTGTAAATCACTGCTACAGATATTGCATATAATATAAATTTAATGATTCCAACTGATAAATAAGCATTTGTTATAGCTGTTATAAAAACTAAAAAGATAACAAAGAGCAAAAAGTTCCTAAAATCCCAAGTGTAGATATTTGTAAAATTTTTCATATCTCTATTTAGACTAGCATATATATTTGCTCCTGCAAAAAGCTAAGAATGCTAAACCAAAAAAAGCATATAAAGAGCATTCATTTTGGAAAAAAAGTTAGCTCCTCCTCCACCAAAACCAAAAAAATCCAGTAATAGTGTATACAGGGAATATTAGAGTATTAAGAATAGCTAGAATAGCTCCCCCTATACCTAAAAAAATGTTCTTTTCCCTCAGGAACAGATTTCTTAATATCTTTATTGATAAAATTATCAACTTTATTTGATACATCTTTTTAAAGTTTCATTATCTTTTAAAAGTATTAAAAGAAGGAGTTTCTGTTACTGGGATATAAGTAGTGAAATTCACCTTCTTGTAAATTTTTTTAGAAACTTCTATTATTTTTTTAGGTTCAGGAGCTTCTATATTAGAATTTTTTTAACTCAGCTAATTTAGATTTTATAGCCTTTTGCTGCAATATTTTTGTATATTTTTCTTCAGAATCAGCTGTAGCTGTTAGTCCTTCAAAAATCTGGAAAAGATAATAAAATTGTGTTATCTTCTAAATATTTTTGCCACTGCGATATAGTTTCTTGTTGTCATATTAAGCCTCCAATTAAAAAAAAGTTATTAACATTGTCATTATATCAAATTTTATCTGTTTTTTTATAGCCTTTTTATTTATATTAATGTCTATTTTTTTAACATAAAAATCTTTTCTTGCTTTTTTTCCATCCATTTATCTTGTGAGATCATTGCTTTTTCCAACTGCAACAAAATCTAATAAATTATTTTTCAACAAGCCAACTAGCTTGACTTTCTTTTTTTATTTTACTTACCCCTATAACAGGGAATTTTTTTACATGTTTTTTTATTTCTGTTCCCATATAGATTATCCAATCTAAAGGAAAATCTTTAGGAAAAGGTACTTTATTTTTTTACTTGTCTTTTTATATTCAGGATTAGGAACACCACTTGAAACATGTAATATATCTAAACCATAAGATTCTAGTTCTTTTAGCATTTTTCTATACCATCTTCAAGTTCAGGCTCATTTCCACCCATTCTATAACCAAGAATGAAAATTATCATCAAATAAATATCTAGTATTCTCTATCAATTTTCTTGAAAAATAAAGTCTTTCTCCATATTTATCTGTTCTTTTATTCCAAAGTTTAGAATTTAAGTTGAGAGATTAAATAAGTATGAGCTCCATGAATTTCTATTCCATCAAAGCCACATTTTTTTAGCTCTAATAAAAAGCCTCTTCAAAAAAAGTTTTAAAATTCTATCTAATTCTTCTTCAGGAACTTCTGCTATTTTATCTTTTAAAAGCCAGCATGGTGAATCTGTATCATACAAGGGTACATCATATTTATGAATTTCATTAGCTACCTTAGTAAGTCCTTCAATAAAGCTATCATTCCAAATTCCAATTTGATTTTCTCTTAATTTTTCCACTTTCTTCAACTGCTGAAGCTTCAACAATTATAAGTCCTACACCACTTCTAGCTATCATACCATACCAATCAATTAAATCTTCAGTGACATAGCCATCATCTTTTACAAGAGAAAATCTAACCATAGGGGTAGAACTATTCTATTTTTTTATATGAATATTTTTTTATTTTTAAAATCTGTAAAAAAATATTAATTTTTTTCCATATACTTCCTTTTTAAAAAAATATAATAAAAGCAATAAGCCAGCTAGTCCTGACGAGATAATTAAAGTGATGCTTCCTATTTTAAAGAATAGTCCCACCTATCAGAACAGAGGCAAATATTATATATGATCTGTAGTCTATAAAATTATCTTTAACAAAAAGAGCAACAGCTGCTGCTAAAATAAGTCCTACAACAGTAATTCTTAGAGCTGCAAAAGTTCTTTTTACAACAGGTAGATTACTGAATTTTTTTAAGAATACAACTATAATAGTCATTATTATTATAGATGGTAGAACAACACTAAAAAGTTGCAATCGTTGAACCTATAGTTTGTGCAATTCTATAGCCTACATGAGTTGCTAAATTTATTGATATAGGTCCTGGAGTTATCTGAGAAACAGCAACAATCTCCATAAATTCATGAAAAATTTATCCACTTTATTTACATCAACAACCTCATGTTGCATAAGAGGAAGTATTGCATAACCTCCACCAAAACTAAAAAAAGTCCAACTTTAAAAAAATACTAAAAAAATAATTTTTAAATATGTCATTGGACATCATCTTCTTTTTCTTTTTTTGATTTTTTTCTTTAAATAAAAAAATAGATATTTCCTAATATCATAGTAGCAATTATTATAATGATAGGAGAAACTCCTAAATATCTAATTAATACAGCAATTATAATAGGAAAAAAATAAAGGTATATCTATTTATATTTGCAGATTTAGCTATTCTATATACAGAAATTAATATAAGAGCTGCAATAGCTGGTTTTATACCATTAAAAAAATAGCAACAACTATAGGGGTGATTTCCAATAGCCAATAAAATTTGACTTAAAAAAATAGCACTATAAAAAAAGAAGGTAGAACAGCTCCTAGCATTCCTGCAAACATTCCCTAAAAAAATCCTGCTATTTTATATCCTGTTATAAGAGATATATTTACAGCAAGAACTCCAGGTATAGATTGAGCAATAGCCATTCCATCTACAAATTCTTCTTTCTCTAACCAATTTTTTTATTTACTATTTCATCTTCTATCAGAGAAAGCATAGCATAGCCTCCTCCGATAGTAAAAGCTCCTATTTTTGAAAAAAATAGTATAAAAAAATATCTATAATTTTATTTTTTTCTTCATCTTTAGCCTTCTTTAAATCTAAAAATAACTTCTTTTTAAAAATATCATAAGCTAGTTCTATTTTACTCTTTTTGATTTATAACAGTAGAACTTCTATCTTTTCTTATGATTTCTATACTATTAGTATCTGTTCCCATAGTTGAAGCATTATTTGCAACTATCATATCAAGATTTTTCTTTTCTAATTTCTTTAAAGCATTCTCAATGATATTATTTAGTTTCTGCTGCAAAGCCAACCAATAATTGATTTTTCTTTCTTCTTTCCCATTTCAAATAGAATATCAGGATTTCTAACTAGTTCTATTGTTAAATTTAAATCAGATTTTTTTAATTTTTTTATCTTGATATTCTTTTAGGTCTATAGTCTGCAACAGCAGCACAAGCTATAAAAAAAATATCAGTATCTTTAAACTTTTCATCTACCTTTTCATACATATGAATTGCAGAATCGACAGAAATAAATTCTTTAAGTCCATCAGGAACATTAAGATTTGTAGGTCCACTTACCAAAGTTACTTCAGCTCCTAAATCAACAGCAGCTTGAGCAAGTGAATATCCCATTTTTCCCACTTGATTTATTTGAAAGATATCTTATGGGATCTATATCTTCTCTTGTTCTACCACTTGTGATAAGAAGTTTTTTTACCTTTTAGAGCATCTCTAAAATTATCAATTTTTAGAAGCTATGTCATATCTTTCAATTATATCAACAATTTCTTCAGGTTCTTTCATTCTACCTTTAGCTTCATAGTTACAAGCTAGTAGACCTTCATTTGTATCTATAAATCTATAGCCATAAGTTTTTTTAATTTATCTATATTTTTCATTAAGAATAGGATTTTTCATACATATTTACATTCATTGCAAGAGCAAAAAATACTGGTTTTTCTCAATGAAACAGCTGAAAGAATTGTTGAAAGCATGTCATCAGCAATTCCATTAGCAACTTTACCAATTATATTATATGTTGCAGGTGCAATTAAAACTATATCTGCCCAATCAGCAAGAGAAATATGTTCAACTTCATAGTGAGGATTTTTATCCCACATATCAACATAGACTCTATTTTTTGAAAGAGTCTCAAGAGTTAAAGGACCTATTATATTTGTGGCATTTTCTGTCATTACTACTTTTACATTGTAGCCCTTCTTTTTTAGAAGAGATACTATGCTTGCAGATTTAAATGCAGCAATTCCTCCTGTAACTCCTACTAAAATGTTTTTCATCTTCTTCTCTCCTTATAATAATTATCTCTCTTTGAAATGAATTCTTCAATTTCAGAAATATCAAAACCTTGAGATTTTTAAAGTCATGAAAATCAAAATTTCGCTATATCATCTAAATATTCAAGATATAAGTCAGAAAATATAGTCATTAATTTTTCTTGATTTAGAATATAATTTTAGAAAGTTCTTCACCTTTATTTATAAGAGTTGTAATAGACCCATTCCATTTTGTCCATTTTTTTAAAATCTATAAATCTTTGTTTTGCTTTGTTAGCATTTTTTTACTTCTTTACTCATATTATCGAAAAATTTCTTCATTTAATTCATCAACAAAAAAATTTATTATCTTTCATTTAGGAATTTTATCACTTCTTCAAATTTCTTTTCAGAATAAAAAAATGTTTTTAAATCAACTCTATATTTATATGATTTTTTTCAGTATCTAAATTATATGAATCTAGAATACTTCTATATTTTTTTAGCAACTTCAATATTATGTTTTAAAAATTTTTTTCTCAAAAAAATTTCTAATTGTTTACTACTGATTCTAGCATCTTTTTCTTTTTGTAACTTCTTCAAGTTGAGCTGTTAAATAAGAAATTTCATCATCTTTTATCTTTAAATAATTTTTGTAAATCTTCTATCTGTTTTAAATACTTATCTTCTTTTTTTCTTTTAAAAAAAGTAAATCACCTAAACCCATTAAACTCCTCCTTGAGATTTATAAAATTTTTTTCAATAGATTATATCACAAAACAAAAAAAATAAAACTATTTACTTTTTTTGTAAAAAAACCCTCTCCCTATATTTGTATATTGGATATGCCCATTGTAATAAGAATACAGCAGAGAAAATAACTAATTTTAAAATGACATTGTTTACATAAAAAAAGCAAGTGCTGTTGCAATTACTGAAGAAATACAAATTTTTTTATAGTTGTGGCAATAATATTTTTTTAAATCTAATTTAACATAAAGTTTTACATACATAAATAGTAGTAAAAAGAAGTTTACTCCTGAAGAAATTGATGTAGCTAATGCTAAACCTTTATGTTGAAAATCTTTTAATAAATAGATAATTTAAAAACTATATTCATAATAATAGCTATAATTGAAAATTTTGCAGGTCTTTTATTGTCCCCCATAGCATAGTATCCCTTACTAACTAATTGAACTCCAACATAAAAAGATAAGCCCTAGTGAATAGTAAAGTAGACATTCTGAAGTAATTTTAACAGCCTCTTCATTAAATTTTCCATAAGAAAAGATAAGTCTTATAACATCTTTTGAAAAAAATGTTAGGACAAATAAACTTGGTATAGTTAGAAAATTTAAGAAATTGATAGCTGATACTAGTCTTCTATTTGTATCTTCTTTATCTCCATTGGCTGCTGCTCTTGATATACTTGGGAAAAGTACATTGGAAATAGTTACTCCAAAGACTCCAACAGGAAGTAAGTAAACTCTACTTGCATTTTCAAGTGCAGTTATAGAACCAGCCATCAAAAAAGAAGCAAAAAATTGATCAACTATAGTATTAACTTGTCTTGCAAAAACTCCTACAAGCATAGGAATTAATTTTTATACCTAGCAATTTTTAAATACATATCTTTAAAATCTATTTTTAAATGAATAAGATTTTAGTAGTTTTATAAATGGGAAAAAAATACAACTAAGAATTGTAAAACTCCACCTATTAAAACTCCATAAGCCAATGCATCTATACTAAAATATTTAGTAAGCCACATAGCTGAAAAAGATTATAGATAAATTGAAAAATATTGAAGTTGAAGCAGGTATAGCGAAGTATCCAAAGTTATTTAAAATAGATCCCATCATACCTGATAAAGATATAAATAGAAAGTAGAAAGACATAATTTTTAAAAAGTCTTGATGCTACCATTTTTTTAGCTCATCACTAAAACCAACAACTATAAAATCAATAATATAACTTGAAAAAAAATTATCATCAATACACTTATTACAAAACTAAATAAAAAAAGTAATATTTAGAACAGAAAAAAATATTCTCTACTTCTTTCCTCTCCTTCCTCTTTTTTTCTTTTTATGATAGAGGGAATAAAGGTATTTCCTAAGGCACCTTCTCCCTAAAAAGCTGCCTGAAAAAAATTACTTATTTTGAAATGCACTATAATATGCATCTGTTAAAACAGAGGCTCCAAAAAAATAGGCTACTAGAGTTCCCTCTAAAAAGTCCTAGTACCCTACTCACCATTGTTATTATCATAGTATTTATAGATTTTTTTAACATTTTTCTTATCTCTCCGTCATCAATGTTTATTTTAGCATCTTTATACAATTCTAAAATAGCTAAAAAAATATAGATTAAATGTAGTTTATTTTTCAGCTTCTAAAAAAATAAATCATCAATAAGCCAATTTTTTTAAAAATATGTTTTTTTATCAATATGTTATCCATAATTTCTTTGATATCATATTGTTTTTATTAAAGTTTAATTCCATAAATTCAGACATATCAACTGAATCAAAATATTTTCTTTATAGACATCAAAAAAATATCATCAGTTGTAAGTGAAGTTAAATCATAGTCTTTAGCTATTTTTTTAATAGTTCTTTTACTTTCTCCTCTTGAATAAGAAATGTTAAATTCTTTTTTTCTAGATTTAGCAACTTTAGGAGTCAATTCTTTAAATAATTTATGTTCTTCCAATCTTCTCTTAAGATTTGTTTCTTTTTTCTTTATCACTATCTAAATTAAGTAGATTTAAAGTTTTTTTATCTCAATTAACTCTGAAGCAATTATTATAAAGTCTGATTTTATCTCAATATTTTTCTCTTTCTGAAAGCTTTTAGAACTTCTAAATATTCATCTATAAGCTGAGAAATATTTATATCAGAAATCATCATTTTCTTTTTTTCAATTAAATTTAGAAGTAAGTCAAAAGGTCCCTCAAAAATTATTAACTTTTACTACTAGTTCTTCCATATTTCATCTCTCTTTTAAATAATTTCCATCTATCTACATCAGCTTGAATAGTAGCTTTTTAACTCATCTATTGAAGAAAATTTCTTTTTCTTTCTCTCATAAATTTAACAATTTGTATATATAATTTTTTTCACCATAAACTTCTCTATCAAAAATCTAATATATGTACTTCTAAACTCATTTCTTGTTTTAATGTTGGATTATATCCAATATTTAACCACTCCATATAGAACTTTTTGAATTCTTATCTGAAACTTGTAAAAAGCTCCATATATACCAGAAGGAGGATATAATCTATTATCCATCTTTTATATTTGTAGTAGGAAAAACCTAATTGTCTAGCAATTTTTCTTACCATGGATAACTTCTCCTATAACTATCATAGGATGATCTAAAAAGTTTAATAGCTCCATCAAAATCAGAATTAGCAATTTTTTTCTTATTGCTGATGAACTTACAAGTTCTCCATCTAAAGTTACAGGTGGTAGCTCATTAACTTTTATATTATGAACTTTCAGCTAGATACTCTAAAGTCTTCTGCTGTTCCAAGTCCACCCTTACCAAAAAGAAAAAAATTGAAGCCAACAAAATATTTCTTTTTACTTTTTAATTTATTTTTTTAAAAATTCTAACAAATTCCAAGGGAGTGTATTCTAAGAAAGTTTTTATCTAATTTTTTTGCATTATAACAACATCTACTCCTAAAGATTCAAAGTAGATAAAGTTTTTTTCTTCATTTGTATTTATATAATCAAACTTTTCTTTCAGGAAATAAAAACTCTAAAGGGTGTTTTTTTCAAAGGTAAAAAAACAACAGCCTTTCTTAGAATTTTTCTCTAGCTGCTTTTTATAGTTTCATTTATAAGCTTTTTTTATGTCCATAATGTACTCCATCAAAATTTCCTATGGCTACATAAGTATCTTCAAATTCTATATTTGATGTCAGTATATCATTTACTACTATCATTATTTTTTTGCTCCTAACTATTTTTCTTCTTCTAAAAGATTATTATAAATCTCCTCTATTCTTCTAAAAACGATTTCTTATACCAGACTTAGATATATTTATCATATCTGCTAAACTTTGTAAAGAATCTTCTGGATTATTTAGTCTTAACATAGCTGCTTCTTTTTAAAACATCTGTCAGAGTATTAAGACCAAGTTTTTTTCATCTATATACTTTATCATTTTTTTATTTGATAATTTCCAGTATTTAAAGTTTTTGGTTTCATTGGCAACTTCCCAATTCATCTCTCTAATTGTCTTTATTTTTTTAAATTTTTTATAATAGTGATTTCTTCATATTCAAAAAAAATATTTTAGAGCATTCATTGAAACAAGTATATCCATAATGTCTTCTGAGTTTCTTAAGTATACTAAAATTTTTATTCTTTTTTTAATAGTCTTAAATATTTTTTTCTTTTTTTGATAATAATATATTATAAATTTTATCTGCTAATTCTTTATTGTCAACAAAAAAAATCTAAAGAATATTCTTTCTTAGGATCTTTGATATATCCACAGCTTAAAAAAAAATCCTCTCAAGTAGCCTCTAAATATTTCATCATTTTTGAATGATATCAAGAAAAAGAGAATTTAAAAGCTTTCTAAAAAAATTCTTTTTAAGCCTTTTTTTGTTTATACAAAGTTATAACATAAATTCTGTGTTCAGTAAATTTTTTTGTTATAGAATATTTTTATTCCAAATTGTAAAGAACTAGTAGCCTTAATTAAAGAATAAAGTCTTTTTAGCTAAAATGGAATTCTCCATTTTTAATTTCTATTCCCTCTTTCACTAAATTTGCTTTTATTTTTCAAAAAAATAGACGATATTTCTGCTAAACATTCTAAATTAGTAACAGGAATTTTTTTGTGTAATTTCTTGTTTAACATTAGAACTATAAGACACAAGTCTACCTCCCTATTTTTGCTTCAGCCCAATTCTTACCTATATTTATGTTTATATTTAAATTTACATCTTCAAGTTTAACTGTATTTTTTTCATTATATCTGCTAAAAATTTCTGAGTATTTTTTTCAACAGAACTTTCTTCTACTTCAAAAAAATTAATTCATCATGTACTTGTAATAATAAAAGCTATATCATCTTTATCTTTTTAAAGTTTCATAGACTTTAAGCATAACTTTTTTTAAGAACTTCAGCTGCTGTACCTTGTATAACAGTGTTAACTGCCATTCTTTCAGCTTGAGCTTTTTATGGTTTTTATTTTTTTAGAATCAATACCACTTATATATCTTTTTTTCTACCAAAAAGAGTCTTAACATAGCCATGTTCTTCTCCAAACTCTATAACTTCTTTTTCAAAAGTTGTAACTCTTGGATATTGTTCAAAAATATTTCTTTATATATTCCGAAGCATCTTTTACAGGTATTTTTTTAATTCTTTAGCTAAACCAAAGGCTGTTTTTTTCCATAGATTATACTAAAATTAATAATCTTAGCAATAGTTCTTTGTTCTCTAGTCACATCATCAGAATCTGATAAGTTAAAAAAATTCTTCTTGCAGTTAAATCATGTAAATCTTTTTTTCTTCTCTATATGCTTCTATTAGATTTTTCATCTTTAGACATAGAAGTAAGTACTCTCAATTCAACTTGAGAATAGTCTATACTCATTAAAACTTTTTCCTTCTTCTGCAACAAAACCTTCTCTTATTTTTAATTCCATCATCTGTCTTTACAGGAATATTTTTGTAGATTAGGCTCAGATGAAGAAAGTCTACCTGTTGCTGTTCCTATTTGGTTAAAACTTGTATGTATTCTTGAATTAGAATCAACTAGATTAGGTAGAGTATCTACATAAGTAGTTTTTTTAACTTATTAAGTTTTCTATAGTCAAGAAGTAATCTAGCTATGTTATATCCATAACTTTCTAAGTCTTCTAAAAACCATTACATCTGTAGAATAACCTGTTTTAGTTTTTCTTACCACTAGGTAAATTCATTTTTTTACAAATAGTATATCTCCTAATTGTTTTGGAGAATTTATATTAAACTCTTCACCAGCTTCTTCATAGATGGCTTTTTCAATCTTAGCAAGTTCTTTTTCTAACTCAGAAGAGTAGTTTTTAAAGTAAGAAACATCTATTTTAATTCCCTTTCTTTCCATAAGTGATAGAACAGGGATTAAAGGCATTTCATTTTGAATTAAGATGTCATAAAGTTCCTCTTTATGTAGTATATGATTTATTTCATCATAGATAGCTAAGATACCTAAACCTATCTTAGACAAGTATCCTGCAAACTCACCAACTAATAGAGTCTCTATATGAGCTTTTCCAAAAGTTGTTTTAAAGTCTTTAGCATCAACATTAGAATACTCTGTAATAGGGATAATAACATCCATCTTAGTTTGAGAGCTAATTAAATGGTATGCTATCATCATATCCATATACATAGACTTAAAAAGTAAAACCTAAATTTAATAAAGTTTTTAAAAATTATATGAAATAAATTTTACATCAAGTTCAGATATAAACTTTATTAAAAGTATTTTTTTATCTATATTTTTTTAGAAAGTAAGCCTCCATGATTTAAAAGGAAAATATAAATCCTTTTTCTTCAGTAGATAAAATTATACCTAATTCTTCATAGTAGATAGAAGCAATTTTTTTATAGTTATTCAAGTATTCTTTTTTTGTTCATTTAAAAGAGTTTCGTTATCAATAATTACAAGCTCTCTATTAGAAAAAAATTTATATTAAGTTCTTTTTTTCATATACAATTTCTTTTTTTCAACTTTTTTTCTGTTTTTTCAACATCTTCTACTTTTATCAAAAAGTGAAAGTAAAAACAGGTTTATGGTCAAAATTAGAAGTTTGAGTTTTTTTCTTCTAAGTTCAACTTTTTTTATGAACATTTTAAATTCTAAAATTTTACAAAGTTCATATAGTTTTTTTCTTTGTCCATAGAGTATTTTAAATTTTCTTCTTCAACATTAATATCTAAATTTGTAAAGATTTTTTTGCTAGTTCTCTACTTAAAAAAAGCTATATCTTTTTTTCATTTGTAAGATTTTTTTATAAGAGAAGGACCAATACCTTCTATATTTTTTTAAGTCATCTATATTTTTCATATTTTTTTCTAGACTATCATATTTTAGAAAATATAGCTAGAGCTTTCTTTTCTCCTATCTTTGTTACTCCTGGTATACCATCACTTTTATCACCAATAAGTCCAAATAAATCAGGAATCTTTTCAGGAACAACTCCTAAGTAGTTTACAACATCCTCAGCTGTTCTTAACATTCCAAATTTTTCACCTTCTGTACCTTTTCCAAGTAAGGCAATAGTTATATTCTTTTTCAACTAATTGAGACAGATCTTTATCACCTGTAACAATTATAACTTCTAAATCATCTTTAGCTATTTTTTTAGCTATGCTTCCAAGTACATCATCAGCTTCGTAAGATTCTATTCTGTATCTATTTATATTGAAAGCATCTAAAACCTCTTCTATTCTTGGAATTTGTGCAACTAAATCTTCAGGAGTAGATTGTCTATTAGATTTATAGTCACCATATATCTCTGTTCTCTTTCAGTGAAGATCTTTTTACATCAAAAGGCAGCAGCCATATAGTCAGGATTAAATTCTTTTTATTATACTCAATAGAGTATTAATAAAAACCATAGACAGCTCCTGTTGGTTCATTTTTAGTTCTGAAAATTCATATTTGCAAAAATATGCTCTATACATTATTGCACTTACATCTAAAAAGCACAGCTCTTTTTCATAAAAATATCACCTTATTAAATTTTTTTATTTCATTATACTTTAATATTATATCACATAGAGATAAAAAAATATAGAATAAACTTTGTCCTATTATATAAAGAATTTTTTTCATAAAATAAAACTTAGAATAGTAACAAAGAAAAATATTATGTTAAAATATAGTTTATTAATTTAGTAAAAAAATAATTGACAAAGAGAAATATAGGAGTATAATAATAGTTGAATAGGAATTCAATCGATAATTAAAAAGGAGTGATAAATATGAAATTAAATTTAAAAATTGATGGTATGGGTTGTGAACATTGTATAAAATCTGTTAGAGAAGCACTTGAAGGAATAAGTGGAGTAAAAGTGATAGATGTTAAAATTGGTTCAGCAGAAGTAGAAGCAGAAAATGATAGTGTATTAAATGAAATAAGAGAAAAACTAGATGATGCAGGTTATGATTTAGTTTAGTTTTCTCTTTTTAAAAAGGAAACTAAGGTGAGTATGATGGAAAAATGATATAAAAATTAGGAACAGAGCTTGATGATAGACAAGAAAAGGATAACAAGAAATTAGAATTAAAAAAATTGATGGTATCAGTTGTCAAGCCTGTGTTGCAAAAGATAGAAAGAAAATTATCAAGAACTGATGGAGTTGAAAAAAAGCTCTTGTCAATATTTCAAATAATATGGCTGATATAGAATATGATGAAAAAGAAATAAAAAGCTAGTGAAATTATGAAAAATAATTGAAAAAGCTTGGTTATACTCCCAAAAAGAAGAGAGGATTTAAAAAGATAAAGAAGAAGCTCTTAGAGCAGAAAAAAAGTTAAAATCGGAATTAACTAAATCAAAAAAATTGCTATAGTTTTTATCTTTTAATACTTATGTATATTTCAATGAGCCATATGTTTGGATTACCAGTACCTCATATAATTTATCCTGTTGACCATATATTTAATTATGTGGCCATACAGTTTATTATAGCTGTAACTGTAATGATAATTGGAAAAAAAGATTTTATAAGGTTGGTTTCAGACAACTGTTTATGTTAAGTCCTAATATGGATAGTTTAGTAGCTGTTGGAACAAGCTCAGCTTTTTATATATAGTCTATATATAAGTTATAAAATATTTGCTGACAATAACATACATTTAATGCATTCTTTGTATTATGAGTCTGCTGCTATGATAATAGCCTTTGTTATGTTAGGAAAATATTTAGAAACTTTAAGTAAAGGGAAAAGCTTCAGCAGCAATAAAAATTAGTAAATTTTCAAGCTAAAAAGGCTAATATTATTAGAAATGGTGAGATAGTTGAAATAGATATAAATGAAGTTTCAAAAGGTGATATAGTTTTTTTATTAAACCTGGAGAAAAAATTCCTGTTGATGGAACAATAATTGAAGGTCATTCTACTATAGATGAAGCTATGATAACAGGTGAAAGTATTCCTGTTGAAAAGCTTGAAAATGATAAGGTTTATAGTGGAAGTATAAATAAAGATGGAGCCTTAAAAGTTGTTGTAAATGCAACTGAAGGGGAAACTCTTATATCAAAAATTGCTAAATTAGTTGAAGATGCTCAAATGACAAAAGGCACCAATAGCAAGACTTGCAGATAAAGTTTCGTTGATATTTGTTCCTACTGTTATTTTTATTGCAGTTTTTGCAGCTTTTACTTTGGTGGTTTTTTTAATAAAAATATAATGTAGTATCAGTTAGTCAAAATCATTTTGAATTTGTATTAACTATCTTTATATCAATTTTAATTATTGCCTGTCCTTGTTCATTGGGACTGGCAACTCCTACTGCAATAATGGTAGGAACAGGAAAAGGAGCAGAACTAGGTATTTTAATAAAATCTGGAGAAGCTTTAGAAAAATTAAATGAAATTGATACTATTGTTTTTTTGATAAAACAGGAACATTGACAGAAGGTACGCCAAAAAGTTATAGATATTGTAAGTATAGGCAATGCTTTATCCAAAGATGAAATATTGAAAATAGCAGCTTCTATGGAAGTAAACTCAGAACACCCTTTAGGAAAGGCAGTATACGATGAAGCAAAAGAAAAAAATGTAGAGCTTTATGATGTAAAGAAATTCTTATCTATATCAGGTAGAGGAGTTATAGGGGAAATAGAAGAAAAATATTTATTAGGAAATAAAAAAATTATTACTTGATAATGGAATAAGTAATTTACATGAAGAAGAAATTCATAGATATGAATTAGAAGGAAAAAAACAACTATACTGTTGGCTGATGAAGAAAAAAATTAATAGCTTTTTATAACACTTGCAGATGTTGTTAGAAATGAAAGTATAAAACTTATTGAAAAAAATTAAAAAAAGAAAATATAAAAAAACTTATATGCTTACAGGTGACAATGAAAGAACAGCGAAAGTTATTGCTAAAAAAAGTTAGGTATAGATGATGTTATTGCAGAAGTTTCTCCTGAAGATAAGTATAAAAAAAGTTAAAGATTTACAAGAACAGGGTAGAAAAAGTAGTTATGGTTGGAGATGGAGTAAATGACTCTCCAGCACTTGCTCAAGCAGATGTTGGAATGGCAATAGGAAGTGGAACTGATATTGCAATAGAAAGTGCTGATATAGTTTTAATGTCCAAAAGATATAGAAACTATTTTAACTGCTATAAGATTGAGTAAAGCAACTATAAAAAAATATAAAAAGAAAAATTTATTCTGGGCATTTTTTTCTATAATAGTTGTGGTATTCCAATAGCAGGAGGTTTATTATATTTATTTACAGGTCATCTATTAAAACCCAATGTTAGCAGGACTTGCTATGGGATTGAGTTCTGTCTCAGTTGTAACCAATGCTTTAAGATTAAAAAGGTTTAAATAAAAGATAAAGGCATTCTATTTATTTAATTATAATAGTGATATAGCAAAAATCTATTGTCAAAAATAGTTCCAAAAGCTAATAGAATTAAATAATAATGGTGGTATCTATGACATATTAGATAAACTAGATGGTATGATAATTCCTGAAAGAATTGAAGTTATAACAAAAAGAATTAAATTTTAAAGTTGATGAAATGTTTATCCCTACACTAGAAATATCAAAAGAACTACTTAATAAAGAAATAGATAAATTTATGCTAAAAAGATTACAATGAATTTAATGAATATAGTAATGAAGAAAAAAAGAGAATTTTTTTATCAGAAATTAAAAAAATATATTAGAAATGCAAAAAAACTTTTTAATAGAAAATAATTCAAATAATTTTTGATACAAAAGATTTATACCAAAGAGTTGATGAGTTTTTAGAAAGTAAAAAAATACAAAAGATATGAAAGCAGTGTTTAGTTATTTAGAGAAAAATAATTTTTCCTATTGATTATATAGACCATTTTGAAGAGAAATTTAGGTTAGAAATTGAAAAAAATAGCTGAAAAATAAAGAAAAATCTAATAATTTAAAAGAAATTAATGAAGATGAGGTAATAGAGAAAAAGAAAGAGTTTGATATAACTGATAATCTTTAATTTAAAAATAAATAAGGAGAAATTTTAAATCTCCTTATTATTTTAAAATTTCTTATATACTAATATTAAAATTTATCCCTTGATTATTGGAATATATAAGAAAGGCTCAAAAATAATTGACAGATAATAAAATAAAAATTATAATAAGTATGATATTTCTATTAAGATTGGAGGATTTATGAAAAAAAGTATTATCAGTATTGTTACTAATCTTTACGATGTTATTGTCTGCCTGTGGTGGAGTAAAAATATGAGTATAAAGATGGAGTTATGTATGAGAATAAAAAAACCAGCAACAGGAACTTTTTGAATTTAAAAGTGGAGATTATAAAGTTAAAAGTCAATTTGTAGATGGTGTTCCTGAAGGAGTACTTGAAAAATATTATCTAGATGGAAGCTTATGATAAAAAGATGTTTTTTTGGAAGTGAAGGAATTATCCAAGAAGAAATTTATTATAAAAATGGTAATTTAATGGGATTTTCTGATGCAGAAGGGGTAAAAATGTACTATGATGATGGACAGTTACTAATGTCTACAACTTATAGTACTGGGAGAGACAATATTATATCATGAAAATGGAAATCCTATGATGGAAGTATTAAACGATGATATAGCTATTTATAATGAAGATAACGAAAGATTATTTAAAAGCAGAAAGTGGAGCAATGGTTGACCTTGGTTTAACTATGAAAAAAATTAGAAGATGGTTCATTTGAAGTTTTTAAAAGGTGATAAGTTAGTTTCTACGATAGATGCCAATGGAGAAATTACAAATTATTTATATTCAAGTGGTGAAAAAAAATGCTTACTTTTAAGTGATGTTGATGCTTTAACTGAATTTTTCCTTAAAGATGGAACTACTTTAATGAAACAATATGCAGATGGAAAAATTCTTATCAACTACAAAAAGTGGTAAACCACTATATGAAGTTGAAGAAAATAATTGGTATATATATGATGAAGATGGTAATAAAATAACTAGTGAAAATGAAAACTGTAACAGATATTAAGAAAATAAATTAAAAATAAAGGAGTTGTTGCATTGCAACAGCTCCTAATTTTTAATCTAATTCACTTAAAATAACAGGCTTACCATCGATAATAGCTATACTATGCTCAAAATGAGCTGATCTTTTTCCATCTCTTGTAATAATAGTCCAACCATCAGGAAGCATTGCTATCTTATAAGTTCCAGCATTAACCATAGGTTCAATAGCTAAAACCATTCCATTTTCTATTTTTAAGCCTCTACCTTTTCTACCATAGTTTGGTATCATAGGTTCTTCATGTAGTGCTAAGCCAACCCCATGTCCTGCGAAATCTCTTACAACAGAAAAATCATTTTGTTCAACAAAAGTTTGGATAGCGTGACCTACATCACCTAGTCTATTTCCAGCAATAGCAGTTTGAATTCCAATTTCTCTTGCTTTTTCTGTAACTTCTAAAAGTTTTCTACTTTCATCATCAATAATACCTATAGCAAAAGTTCTAGCAGAATCTCCATAGTAACCATCCAATTCTGTTACAGTATCTAGACTTACAATATCTCCTTCTTTGATAACTCTATCTCCAGGAACTCCATGAACAACTTCTTCATTTACAGAAATACAAGTTGCAGCCGGGAAAAGGTCCATAAATCCCTTCAACTCCAATACAAGCAGGTCTTGCTCCACAGCTTCTGATATATTCATCAATAATTCTGTCAATTTCTCTTGTTGTAATTCCAGGCTTTAAATATGGAGGAATAATATCAGTATAAATTTTAGCTATGATTTGATTAGCTTTTCTTATTCCCTTTATTTCATCCAATGTTTTAATTAATCTCATTTATACCCTTTCTTTTAAATAGGCTCTATTATTAACTATCCTAAAATTTTTATAAATATCTTCTGTGATATCTTCTAATTTCTTTGTTCCATCAATTTCAGTTACTTTATTTTTGTGCTTTATAGTAATCTAAAAACAGGGGCAGTTTGATTATGATATGTTTCTAATCTTTTTACAACAACTTCTTCAGTGTCATCCGCTCTTTGAACTAGATCTTCTTCTTTTTCATCAACTGGAGGGTTAAATTTAATATGATAAATTTTACCAGTTACTTTTGAAGTTCTTCTTCCAGTAATTCTTTCAATAATATCGGCATCAGGAACATTTAAAGCGATAACTTTTTCTATTTGTTTTCCTAATCTTGTTAAAATTTCATCTAAGGCTTTTGCTTGAACAACAGTTCTTGGGAAACCATCCATTATAAAACCTTTTTCACAATCTTTTTCAGCTAATCTTTCTTCAACTAATCCATTAACAACTTCATCAGGAACTAATTGTCCTGCATCCATAAATTTTTTAGCTTCAAGTCCTAATTTTGTTTGATTAGCAACAGCAACTCTTAATATGTCCCCAGTTGAAATTTGAGGAATTCCATATTTATCTACAATAAATTTTTGCTTGTGTACCTTTCCCAGCACCAGGTGCTCCAAATAATACTAAATTCACATCAACCATCTCCTATTTATTTTTTTACGCCTTTTATATTATACATCAATTTCTTTGAAATTAAAAAAATTAATTTTCTTTTTTTCAATCTCATTTAAATTAGGTTCAATTATTAAATCGTGTTCTTCATTATATTTATATGTTTTTTTCTAATCCTTTTTATTAAAGAGTATTTATTTCTAAATCCTGTATTTTTCAAGTTTAGAGATATCTCCAAATAAATTTACTTCTCTAAATGGAAACCAATCTCTTGCTTTTAATATTTTTTTCTTCTGTGTCAATATGTTTAATGATAGATTTCTTATTCATAATTTTTTTCCACAGATTTCAGCAAACTCAGTTATGGCAACATATTCATCACCTGATATATTAAAAAAACTTGTCCATAAAAAGTCAGAATTTTCTACAGCTAACTCTATAGCAGAAGCTAAATCTTCTATATAGCCAAACTGAACTATATTATTTCCTTTATTTGGGATATAGATAGGGTAGATTATATTTTATTCTTGAAAAGAAGTAATTTTCTCTATCTAAATTATTACCTATTCCATAGATATAGAAAAGGACGGAATATAGTATATTTAAAATTATATAATCTTGAATTCTCAATAGTTCTTATTTCAGCTAGATATTTATTTTTTTGCATAGTCACCCCAAGCTGGATTTTTCTCCTGTTGGGATCCTCTTCTTTAGCAGGACTTTCTGTTATATCAGTGTAAATAGAAGCACTACTTATTAAGATATATTGTTTAAATTTATTTTTTTCATAACTCTTTGTAAAATTTCAACTTGCTCTTCTGTATATGCTGAAATATCGATAATAACATCTACCTCTATATTTTTTTAAAAATATTTTTCATTTCAGAGATGTTTTTTTCTATCTGCTTTTTAAAAAAATATGACATTATCTAAATTTCTTTCCTAATACCTCTATTTAAAAACATAAACCTTATAATTTTTTTCTAAGAGTTTTTTTGCAACTTCTTTTTCCGACGAACTGATTACCTCCCATAACTAAAAATTTTTTTCATAATCTAACCTCTTTTCATATAAAAGTTTTTATATCGGTTATATTATATCCTAAAATTTAGTTATTTTTTTCCAGTTAGTGTACAATATTTTTTTAAAAATGCTAATTTACTTTTTAATGATTTTTTTCTTTCATATTTTTTTCTCCAAAGAAAAAAATACTTTATAAATAATATAGCATTTTTTTAAAAAATATCATAGTAAGAAAAATTAGAGCTATGGTATAATAGAAAAGGAATGAAAAAAATTATGGAGGTTATAAAATGATAGCAACAGCTAGTCTTGGAATGAGATTTTTCTGGTAGAAAAGTTATTTGAAGATGTAAATTTAAAATTTACTCCTGGAAACTGTTATGGAGTTATAGGTGCAAACGGAGCTGGAAAAGTCAACATTTGTAAAAAAATTCTTTCTGGAGAGTTGGAAGCAACTGAGGGAGAAGTTATATTTGATAAAAAAATAAAAAGAATGTCTGTTTTTAAAAACAAGACCACTTCCAATATGAAGAAGAAGAAGTTTTAAATGTTGTTCTTATGGGAAATAAAAAGTTATGGGATATCATGGTAGAAAAAAATGCCATTTATGCTAAGACTGATTTTACTGATGAAGATGGAATAAGAGCTGCAGAACTTGAAGGAGAATTTGCTGAACTTAATGGTTGGGATGCAGAGACAGAAGCAGAAACTTTACTTATGGGACTTAAAATTGGAGCAGACTTTACATCATAAACTGATGAAAGAATTAACTGAGCCAGAAAAAGTTAAGGTTCTACTTGCACAAGCACTTTTTGGTGAGCCAGATGTTTTACTATTGGACGAGCCTACAAACGGACTTGATGTAAAGGCAATAAGTTGGTTAGAAAACTTTATCATGGGACTTGAAAATTCAACAGTTATTGTTGTATCACATGACAGACACTTTTTAAATAAAGTTTGTACTCATATCACAGATATAGATTATGGAAAAATTAAAATGTATGTTGGAAACTATGATTTCTGGTATGAATCAAATGAACTTATGAAAACTTTAATCAATAATAAGAATAAAAAGTTAGAACAAAAAGAGACAAGAATTACAAGAATTCATTGCTAGATTTAGTGCTAATGCCTCTAAGTCTAAAACAAGCAACTTCAAGAAAGAAACAATTGGAAAAAAATTACAACTTGAAGATATGCAAATGTCTAACAGAAAATATCCATTTGTTGAATTTAAAGCCTGAAAGAGAAGCTGGAAATAACTTATTAAAAGGTTGAAAATCTTTCAAAAAAACTATTGAAGGAGTAAAAGGTTTTTAGACAATGTTTCTTTCACAATAGAAACAGGAGATAAGGTTGTTTTTCTTAGCTAAGAATGACTTAGTTAAAAACAACTTTACTATCTATTTTTAGCTGGAGAAATTGAACCTGATTCAGGATCTTATACTTGGGGAGTTACAACTAGCCAAGCATATATGCCAAGAGATAACAGTGCATATTTTAATAATACAGATGTAAATTTAATAGAGTGGTTAAGACCATATTCACCTGATGAACACGAAGCATTTATTAGAGGATTCTTAGGAAGAATGTTATTCTCAGGAGATGAAACATTGAAGAAAGTTTCTGTTTTATCTGGAGGAGAAAAAGTTAGATGTATGTTATCTAAATTAATGCTTTCAGGAGCAAATGTTCTTTTATTTGATAACCCAAGTGACCACTTAGACTTGGAATCAATTACATCTTTAAATAAGGCCTTAATTAAATTTAAAGGAACAATTTTATTTGGGAGCTCATGACCATGAGTTTATACAAACAGTTGCAAATAGAATTATTGAAATAACACCAAAAGGTATTGTTGATAAAGTAACAACATATGATGAATATCTAGAAGATGAAACTATTCAAGCTAGATTAGAAGAAATGTATGCTGAGTGAACTACTCACGGCTAACACCCTAACGAGTGCTAGAGCCACGGAGTTCTAACACATTTAATAAAAAAAATGGGAGCTGTATGCTCCCTATTTTATTTCGTCATCAATTTTTTAAATCTACATGAGGACAAGTTAATTCTTTAAAGTTAACTTTATCTAAGTTATTTAAGAAATTATTTTCAACCTCTTCTAAAGCTTTAAATATAACAGAACAACTTGTTTGTCCCAACAACACAGCTTCTATCTTTTTATTATAATTTCTTCTTCAATAGTTTCAACTGCATCTCTTAAAGTTATATCTTTTCGGATCTTTATTTAATTTATAACCACCATTAGCACCTTTAAATATTTTTTTAAAAGACCCTTTTTTTCTCCATCTTTTTTTAAAACTCTAATACTAAATAGATGAGGAATATTTTTCATTTTCTGCAATTTCTGTTGATGTTACTATTCTATCTTTGTCTTGTAAAGATAGATAATTTAAAAATTCTAAAAAAACATACTCAATTTCATTTTTTTAAGTTTCATCTGTTCTCTCCTATCCTGTATAATTATTCAAACACTTCTGTTGCATTATTTACTTCTTGACCAAGAGATGCTTTAATTGCTACTATTGCAACTTCTAATTCATCTAAATCAGGTTCTCTAGTTGTAATCTTTTTGTAAAGCAAGTCCTGGTAATGAAATTAGTTTTATCAATGGATTATTTAGATGACAACTACTGTATTTTTTTGTAATTCATATGCTAAACTTGCTATTACTGGCATAAGGACAATTCTAACTACCACTTTTTAATAAAAAAATTTACTAAATAAATTAGTTGGTATAGGTAAAAGCATAATCTATCACAGAAAATACTATTATTGCAATAAACATTACAATAAATAAGAAACTTGTTCCACATCTTGGATGTAATGTTGTAAATTTTTTTGCATTTTTCTGGAGTAAGTTCAAGTCCATTTTCATAAGTGTATATAGATTTATGCTCAGCTCCCATGATATTCAAAAACTCTTCCAACTTCTTTAGAAAAAGAAATTCCCCAAATATAACCTATAAAAAAATAATAAGTCTTAGTATAGCTTCAGTTAAATTTGGCATACATTTTATTTTTCTGGAAATGCAAAACTTCCAACCAATGAAGGAAGAACTATAAAAATTCCTATTCCTAATGCCAAAGAAAATAAAGTTGTGAATACTGCCTCTTTATGACTTAGTTTTTTTCATCTTCTTCTCCTGCTTGATTGGCAGAAAAAGTAAGTTCTTTTACTCCTATTACAAGAGATTCAAATAACATTAAGACACCTCTTATAAAAGGTTTTTTTAGCAAAAATTGCTATTCTTACCAATAATTTTAGTTTTTTTGTATACAATTTCTCCACTAGGTTTTCTAACAGCTGTTGCAAGGCATTCTGTTCCTCTCATCATAACCCCTTCAATAACAGCTTGTCCTCCAATGGAAGGTCTATTATTATTACTCATAATCAACTCCTTATCTATTTTTTTGACTGATTTTAATATAACAAAAGTTATATCGTCATTTTTGTTCGTAATCTTTTCTGAAATCCTCAATAGCTTCAAGTATTTTTTTCCTTTTATTTCTTTTAGAAGAAAGGTTTTTTTATTTTTTTATATTACATCTAAAAAGTCTTTTGAGTTCCAAATAATTCTCTTTTTTTATTTTCACATTCTATAATACCATCAGTATAGAATACTACTATATCACCATTTTTTTAAGTTCAAAAACTACTTTTCTTTATAAGAGTAGTTTTCAATAAAACCAACAGCAACTCCTTTTGTTCCATGCAGTTCTACAGTGTCACTTTCTTTTCTATATACAACTAAAGGATTATGACCAGCACTTGAATAAGTAAATATAGAAGAATTTAAGTCAAGTTCTGTATTCATAACAGTTATAAACATATCTTCAGTTATATCAGGATAAACTATTTTATTAAATAAATTAAGTTCCTCAGCAGGTTTGAAACTAGAAACATAATTTATAGTTTTTAACATAGATCTTGATAAAGCCATAAGAAAAGAAGCTGGAACCCCTTTACCACTTACATCAGCTATGGTGATAGATAAAATATTATCTTTTAAAGCAAGATCATAGTAATCTCCACCAATTTCTTTAGCAGGAGAAAATATGTTGCTATATCCATGCCTTTTTATTTCTTTTCAAAACCTTTTGGTAATATTTGCTTTTTGAATAGAAGAAGCTAATTCTAATTCTTGAGAAATTCTTTTCTTTTTCTAAAAGCTCAGCATAACTTATAGCATTATCAATGGCAATAGAAGCTTGTATTCCTAAAGCAGATACCATTTCATTATTGATTTCTAATAATTGATCTTTATTTTGAACTAAAAAAATATCACCCCTAATTGTCTTTCTTTAACTTTTTAATGGAGTAATAATAACTTTTTTTCATCATTTAGAATAGTTATTTTTTTCTTGATAGATCAGAATAAATTTTTACTAAAATCTTCATTTGTAAATTTTAGTTAAAAGATTCATAGGATATGATATAGATTCAGTGTAATCTATACTACCCTTTATTTTTTTATTAACTAAGTTCTCACCTTCCCAAAGATAGATTGAAATTCTACTTGTTGCAGTTAATACAAAGTAAGCATCAGCTAGAGTTTCAACAATTTTATCTATATTGAACATAGAAAGAGCAACTCTTGAAATATGATTAAGGTTTGATAAATTTCTTACTCTTTTTTTCCAAAAGGCTGTTTGTATATTCAAGTTGAGAAGATTTAGAAACTAGAGTACTGTATGTAACATCTAGTTCATTTCTATACACTTTTAATTCATCTATAGAGTTATTTAATTCATTTTTCCTGTTTAATGATCTTCTCTAAAGTTTGAGTTGTATTCTGTTTTTTTATATTGTCAGGAAGATCATTTAATCTTTTCTTTATTATTTAAACCTGAAACAATTTTTTTAACTCTTCATTAATATAATGATTTACTAGTTTTTTTGATATATATGTAGGTAAAAAAATATAAAAAAATTAGAAATGCTACTATCATGTAAAAATGCGATTATCATATATACCTCCGAAAAATAAACTAAATACATTATATAATTTTTTTATTTTTAAAAATTTCTATACCTTATTTATTTTTATATGATTTTTTTATTTCTAATGCAACTTTTTTTCAGGAACTATTTCTTTTAGTTCTTCAATACTTGCTTTTTTTATAGCAGAAACAGAACCAAATTTTTGTGAGTAATTTTTTTCTTCTAACTTCACCAATACCTTCAATTCTATCAAGTTCAGAAGAAATTATTCTCTTACTTCTCAATTTTCTATGGTAGGTTATTCCAAACCTATGTGCCTCATCTCTTACTCTTTGAAATATTTTTTTAAAGCTTCCATATCCTTTACTTAAAACTATATGGAACAGATTCTCCATATTTATATATTTCTTCATCTCTTTTCAGCTAAACTTAAAAGTTCACTTAAAGTGAATTTTTGCCTAATTTTTTTAATACTTCACCAGCTGAATTTGATTTGCCCAAGACCACCATCAATTAATATAACATCAGGAAAATCTTTATCAGCTAGTTTAGAGTATCTTCTTTCTATAACTTCTCTCATCATAGAGAAAGTCATCAGGAGTATCCTTACATCTAATTTTAAATTTTTCTATATTCCTTTTTAGCAGCTCTACCCTTCAATAGAAACACTCATTGAGGCAACAGCATCCTTTACCTTGAATATTTGATATATCAAAACATTCAATTTTTTTCTAGGAAATCTTTTTTTAAATTTAAGATATCATGTAAATCCTTTAATTCCCTTTTCAATAGTATCTTTCTTAGAAAAAAATATGTTTCTATATCTCTTTCTAAGTTTTTTTATATGCCATTTCAAGTAAAGTCTTTTCTTCTACTTTTTTTATCTTAGGAAAATGAAATTCTTTTTTTCTTAGAAATCTTCAAGTGTTAATGCTTCAACAACAATAGCTAACTCATTTTCATACTCGGCATCTAAAACCAAACTTTTTAGGTAAAAATATGTTTTGAGTAGTAGGACATAAATATTGCTTCAAAAGACATTATCTGTAATTTTATTTTTTTAAATCTAAAGAAGTTGAAGTTTTTTTCCTAAAAATTTTTTTCCATCTCTCATATTTAAAAACACAGATAAAAGCTTTATCTAAAAATTGTTTTTAAATACAAATATATCTTCATCAAGCTCTCTTTCATATTGTATTATTTGTGAGTTAGCGATATTTTTTTAATTCTTTTATCTGTTCTCTATAGATTATTGACTTTTTCAAAATCCATTTCTTCAGCTGACTTATTCATAAGAATGCTTAATTCAGATATTAATTTTGAACTATTACCTCTCAATACTTGTTTTAGACTTTCAATATCTTTTATTATAATCTTCTTTGATATCCTTATATACACAAGGACCCTGTACAACTTTTTCATATAGTATTTTTAAACAAGGTCTTTGAGATTTTCTTTTTTTCATATCTCTATTACAATCCCTTATTTTTAAATAGTTTCATAAGAACAGCTTTAAGTCTCCAAGCTCCATATGGATAAGGACCAAAGTATTCACCTGTTTTTATATCTAATGCCTTTGTTGTTCTAACAATTTTTAATACTAGGAAAATCTTCCTTACTTATTTTTAATAAAAAGGATAAGTTTTTTTCATCTTTTTAAAAAGTATATTATATTTTTGGTGAATACTTTTTTTATTAAATTATTTTTCTAAAAAGTAAGGCATCTATTTCTGTGTTTGTAAGAAAGAATTCAATATCTTCAATATTTTTTTAACAAGTTCATTAGTTTTTTCACTTTTCATGAACTCTATTAAAATATGAGCTAACTCTATTTTTTTAAGATTTTTTTAGCCTTTTCCTACATAGATGACCTTATTATTTTTTTCATCAAATATACTCCAGGTGATTCTGGAATATTAAGTTTACCAATGTCCAAGTTCTTTCTCCCTATGACTAGCATAGATATTTATATGATTTAATACCTTGCTATTTTTTTAAATCTTCAGCTAATTTATTAACAAAAGTTACAGATCTATGTTGTCCACCACTGCAACCTATAGAAATTGTTAAGTGTTTTTTTCCCTCTTTTTATATATTGAGGAATTAAGAATTCAATAAGAGGTAGTAATTTAGAATAGAAAATCTTTACTTTCTTTTTTTGTGATAAAGACATAGTCCTTTAACTTCTTCATCATAACCATTCATATCTCTTAATTTTTTTCAATATAATAAGGATTAGGAATAAATCTAACATCAAACATCAAATCACTATCTGTAGGAATACCATATTTATAGCCAAAAATGATTGAATATGGATATTCATATTTATATCTATATTTAATTCATCTTTCCCAGATAAAAAAATTTTTTTAAATCTTTTTTTCTAATTCTACATTTTTTTATTTCAGTTGTATCTATTATTAAATCAGCAATTTCTCTTATTGGGAAAAAGTATTTCTTTTTCTTTTTAAAAATACTTTTTAGTAAAGTATTTTCTTTTAATGGGATGAGCTCTACGACTTAAAGTATATCTTCCAAGAATAATAGCTTCATGTGCTTCAATGAAAATAATATCCATTTTTTTACACCAGATTCTTTTAATATAGTTAATAAATTTAAAGAAATCTTTTGTATTTTTTTGAAAGTTCTAATATCAATACCAACTGCTAATTTTTTTCAATTTCTGTATCTAATAGAGATTTCTCAAGCCCTAAAGGAAGATTGTCTATAGTGTAATAATTCATGTCTTCTAAAATATTTAAAGCAGTTGTTTTTCCTGCACCACTCAAGCCAGTTACAATAATGATATGTTTAGTTTTCAATTTTTTCTCCTTTCTTATTTTGCCACATTACCTGCTACATTCATAATATCCCAAGTAGTTGCAAATGGAGGGGCATATAGGAAGTCCATATTAGCCAATTCTTGAGTTGTCATTTTTATTCTGTATAGCAACTGCTAAAGAATCTGCTCTCAATGCAGCACCTCTTTTTCCAGCAACTTGTGCTCCCTAATAAGATTTTTGTATCAGCATGGTAAATTAATTTTATATATACATCTTCCCCACCAGGATAATATGCAGCATGATCTTCACCATCAACAAAAATAGTCTTATAATTGATATTATTATCCTTAGCTTCTTGCTCAGTTATACCTGTTCTAGCTGCTTCAAACTCTAAAACTTTTATTCCAGCAGAACCTAATGTTCCAATAAATTCTTTATTAGCACCTGTTAGGTTTTCTCCAATAAGTCTACCTAATTTATTGGCTGTTGTTGCAAGAGCTATATATACATTTTTTTCTAAAACTGAATGATAAACTGTTGCACAATCTCCAGCTGCATAGACATTAGGAATATTAGTTTTCTCCAAACCTATCTATTATGATAGCACCATTTTTAAATAATTCAAGCCCTGAATCTTTTTAAAAAAATTCTGTATTAGGTTTAACTCCTGTTGCAACAATTATTAAATTTGCAGTAGTATTCTTTTTTTATCAGTTTTTAAACCTATAACTTTATTTTTCAAAAAGTTCTAACTTCAATTGGACTTTCATTTAAGTGTAAAGAAATTTTTTTCATGTTCTCTTATGTGATTTTTCTAATAAATCTGTGATTTCTTTATCAAAAGTCTTTATTTAAAATTCTAGCTGAATGTTGAAAAATTCTTACATTTTTTTCCCAAGTTTTAAAGCTGCTTCAGCAATTTCAACTCCTATATAACCTGCACCAATGATAATTATATTTTCATTTTTCTTTTTTTCATCATTTCTTTTTTTACTTCTAGACCTTCATTAAAAGTTTTTTTAAATGATATACTCCTTCAGCATCTAGGTTTTTAATATCTTTTGGACTTGTAGAACTTGCACCTGTTGCTATAACTAATTCATCATAACTATCTTCAAAAAAACTTTATTTTTCATTTCAAGTTTCTAACAAAAACTTTTTTTATTTTTTTAAAATCAATATTTTTCAACTTTATGTTTAATTTTTTTACATTGATTCCTTCTTTTTTTCAAATTCTTCATAAGTTCTTGCAACCATTAAAGAAGCATTAGGGATAGAAATCTCCAACATAATATGGTAGTCCACAAGCTCCCCAAGATATAGCATCTGTCATTTCATAAACAGTTATATCTAAACTTTTTATCTATTCTTTTTGCCTTTTGAAGCTGCACTCATACCAGCAGCAACTCCTCCAATTATTATAATCTTTTTTTATTCATAAAACACCTCTTTATTATTTAAAATTTTTTTATAAAGAAATTATACTATTTTTTTATCAACTTTTTGTAAAGAATACAGAAATTTTTTTATAAAAATTAGTAAAAAAATTCAAGGTAGACTATATTAGTTCAATTTGTTATAATATATTAAATTTAAGATAAATATATGAAAGGAGAAAAGAATAGTGAAAGTAAAATGCTTCCATTTAGGAGCTTATGGAACAAATTGTTTTTTTAGCATATGATGATAATAATCTAGCTTATTTTTTTGATTGTGGAGGACGTAATTTAGATAAATTATACTCATACATAGAAGAACATAATTTAGATTTAAAATATATAGTTTTAACACATGGACATGGAGATCATATTGAAGGTTTAAATGACTTAGCTGATAAGTATCCAGAAGCAAAAGTTTATGTAGGGAGAAGAAGAAAAAGATTTCTTATATAATTCTGAACTTAGTTTATCATATAGATATTTTTTTGGAGATTCTTTTAAATTTAAAGGAGAAGTTCAAACTGTTAAAGAAGGTGATATGATAGGAGACTTTAAAGTAATAGATACCCCAGGTCATACTATAGGTTCAAAAATGTTTTTTTATGATGAAAAAGTAAAATTTTAATTTCAGGTGATACATTTATTTAGAAGAAGCTATGGAAGATATGATTTACCTACAGGAGATTTAAATATGCTTTGTAATAGTTTAGAAAAAAATTATCAAAGTTACCTGAAGAAACAGTTGTTTATAGTGGACATACTAGAAGAAAACAACTATAGGAGAAGAAAAAGAAATATTTTTTTTAGAAAGAGTTGGAATACTTTTAATAGATTAAGGAGATGGTATAAAGTGGAAAAAATATATGATGTAGTAATTGTTGGAGCAGGACCAGCAGGAGTTAACAGCTGGTATATATACAGGAAGAGGAAATTTATCAACTCTTATTTTAGAAAAAGAAGGAATAGGAAGTATGATAATGACTCACCAAAGTAGATAACTATCCAGGGTCACATGTAGGAGCAAGTGGAAAAGAAATATATGATACTATGAAAAAGCAAGCTTTAGACTTTGGTTGTGAAATAAAGCCTGCAACTGTTTTAGGTTTTGATCCTTATGATGAAGTTAAAATAGTAAAGACTGATGCTGGAAATTTTAAAACAAAATATATTATTATAGCAACAGGTTTAGGGAAAAAAATTGGAGCTAAAAAAAGTAAAGGGAGAAAATAAATTTTTAGGAGCAGGAGTTTCATATTGTGCAACTTGTGATGGTGCTTTTTACAAAAAGGAAGAACAGTTTCTTTAGTTGGAAAAAGGAGATGAGCTTATAGAAGAATCTTTATTTCTTTAACAAGATATGCTAAAGAAGTTAATGTATTTTTTTAACATCTGATGATTTAGATTGTAGTGAAGAATTAAAAAGAAGCTATCTTTATCAAAAGAAAATGTAAAAATTGTTAAAGAAAAGTAAAAACTTTTTAGAAATAAAAAGGAGAAGACTTTGTAACAGAATTAGATTTAGAAGTAGATGGAAATAAAGAAACAGTAGCAACTGATTTTGTTTTCTTGTATTTAGGAACAAAAAAATAATCTTAGAACTATATGGAGAATTTGTAAGTTTAAGTGATGCAGGTTACATAGTTACAGATGAAACAATGAAAAACAAGAACAGATAAAATGTATGCTATTGGAGATATAAGAGAAAAAGATATAAGACAGATAGCAACAGCTACTAATGATGGAGTTATTGCAGCAAGCTTCATTATGAAAGAAATATTAAAAAGCTAAGAAGAAGTAAAGGAGAAAAAAACTTTTTGAAAAAAATTATTTAAGATATTATTTTATCTATTGATAATAGTAGTAATTTTAGCTATTTCAATATATTTGTTTATGAAAAACTCCAGCTTTTTGGAGCTTTTACCAAGTGGAAAGAGTTTAGAAAAAAAGTTAAAAAAATTCAAAAAAACTATATCGATGGCGAATTTAGAAATAAAGAAAAAAACAGAACTATTGACAGATACTAAAAAAACTCCAATAAAGAGACTTTTAGAATTTGCTTTTGAAAAAGATCCTGAAGGAACAGTACCTAAGATTGCCTTACCAAGTGTGAAAACTGATTTAAAAACTTTAGATCCCAATGAAGATCTTATAGTATGGTTTGGACATTCTTCACTTTTTTTATACAAATAGCAGGAAAGAAAGATTTTAGTGGATCCAGTTTTTTCAAAGTATGCTTCACCTGTACCATTTTCAAATAAAGCTTTTGAAGGAACTAATATCTATACTGTTGATGATTTACCTGAGATAGATGTTTTACTTATAACTCATGATCACTACGATCATTTGGATTATCCTACAGTAAAAAAACTAAAGGACAAGGTAGCTAAAGTGATAGTTCCATTGGGAGTAGATGCACATCTTTTTAAGATGGGGCTTTGATGAAGAAAAAATAACTACAGTTGATTGGGATGATGAAGTTACAATAGATGAAAATTTAAAAATTTATGCCTTAGAGACAAGGCATTTCTCTGGAAGAGAATTTTTCTAATAGAAACCAGAGTTTATGGGTTTCTTATTTGATAGAAGAAAAATATAATGATGGTTTATACAGATTATTCTTAAGTGGAGATGGAGGTTATAGTTCGAGATTTAAAGCTTTCAAAGAAAAAAATTTAAAAATATTGATTTAGCAGTAATGGAAGCAGGCCAATATAATGAAGAATGGTCTTTAATACATTCTTTGCCTGAGGACATAATAAAAAGAAGTTCAAGATATGGAAGTAACAAAACTTTTTCCTATTCATAATAGTAAGTTTAAATTATCTAAACATCCTTTGGGATGAACCTTTAAGAAAAATTAGATAGTTTTACTACAAAATACAAATATACAATTACTTACTCCAATGATAGGAGAAAAAAACTTTTTTTACATAAGGAAAATAGTTTTTAAAAAAATGGTGGGAGAATTTAGAAAAAAATAAATATGAGGAGTTAGCTATGAAACATTATATTGGTATTGATTTAGGTGGAACGAATACAAAAAAATTGGTGTAGTAGACTTAGAGGGTAATTTAATAATTAGTAAAATTATCAAAACTCATTCAAAAACAAAAAAAGTTGATAAAACTTTAGAAAGAATATGGGAAACTAGTAAAGAATTGTTGGTTAAATGTGATATTCCATTATTTTCTGTACTTGGAATAGGAATAGGGATTCCTGGACCTGTAAAAAGAACAAAGTATAGTAGGTTTTTTTGCTAATTTTGATTGGGGAAAAAAATATGAATTTAAAAGAAAAAAATGGAAAAAAATTAACAGGAATTGAAACAAGAATAGAAAAATGATGCCAATATTATTGCTCAAGGAGAAGCAATTTTTGGAGCAGCCAAAGGAAAAAAATCTTCAATAACCATTGCCATAGGAACGGGAATAGGAGGAGGAATCTATCTAAATGGAAATCTTCTTACAGGTATGTCAGGAGTAGCTGGAGAGATAGGACATATGAAGGTAGTGAAAAGATGGTAAGACATGTGGTTGTGGTCAAAATGGCTGTTTTGAAGCTTATGCTTCAGCAAGTGCACTTGTAAAAAGAGGCAAAAAGAAAGATTGAAAATTAAAATGAAGATAACTTATTGTATAAAGAAATTAATGGAGATTTAGAAGAGCTTGAAGCTAAAAATATATTTGATGCTGCAAGAAAAGGAGATCAATTTTCAAAAGATCTAATAGAATATGAAAGTGATTATTTGGCTTTAGGAATAGGGAATCTTTTAAATATATTCAATCCAGAATGTATAGTAATTAGTGGAGGGATTTCTTTAGCAGGAGATGAAATTTTTGATACCTGTTAAAGAAAAAAATTAAAGAAATATACTCTATTACCAGCTTTAGAAAACTTGGAAATAAAAAAACAGGAGTATTAGGAAATGAAGCTGGGGTAAAAGGAGCAGTAGCACTTTTTATTTAAAAGTATTTTTAATTGAGTACTGTCAAAGTTGTGTTTTATAAGTATACAGTACTGACGTAAAAAAAGAAAAAAAATATTTATTTTTTTAATAAAAAAAGTATTGACAAAAATGGATAGAGAATATATATTGTGTTTATATATGTTAAATATATAAAAATAAAAAGAAAAATCATTATTTTATTAAAATTCATTAATTATTTTAGGAGGGTATTTTTTTATGAAAAAAATTTGGAATGATATTAGGATCAATTATTCTTGCATCAGCACTAGTAGCTTGTGGAGAAAAGAAAGAAGAAGCAAAAACTGAAGCTGCTCCAGCTGCTGAAAAATTATCAATAGGATTAACTGCTTATAAGTTTGATGACAACTTTATAGCTCTATTCAGAAAAGCATTTGAAGCAGAAGCTGCTGCTAAAGCTGATACAATAGAAGTTACTGCTATTGACTCTCAAAACAGTGTTGCAACTGAAAAAGAACAAATCGAAGCAGTTCTTGAAAAAGGAGTTAAAGCATTTGCAATTAACCTAGTTGATGCTTCAGCTGCTGATGGAATTATTAATTTATTAAAAGAAAAAAATATTCCTGTTGTATTCTATAACAGAAAACCTTCTGATGAAGCAATAGCTTCTTATGATAAATTATACTATGTTGGAATTGACCCTAATGCTCAAGGAATAGCACAAGGTGAATTAATAGAAAAATTATGGAAAGAAAATCCAGATCTTGACTTAAACAAAGATGGAGTTATCCAATATGTAATGTTAACTGGAGAACCTGGACATCCCAGATGCAGTTGCTAGAACTAAATATTCTATCTCAACTTTAAATGATCATGGAATAAAAACTGAAGAATTACACCAAGATACAGCAATGTGGGATACAGCTACTGCAAAAGATAAAATGGATGCTTGGTTATCAGGACCTAATGGTTCTAAAATAGAAGTTGTTATTTGTAACAACGATGGAATGGCTTTAGGAGCTATCGAATCAATGAAAGCTACTGGAAAGATTTTACCTACATTTGGTGTAGATGCTCTACCTGAAGCTCTAGTTAAGATAGAAGCTGGAGAAATGGCTGGAACAGTTTTAAATGATGCTAAAGGACAAGCAAGTGCTACATTCAACATGGTAGTTAACCTAGCAGCAGGAAAAGAACCTACTGAAGGAACTGATTTAAAATTAGATAATAAAATTATATTAATTCCAAGTATAGGAATTGATAAATCTAATGTTGCAGACTTCAAATAAGAATTAATTGTAAGTAGTCTTGAAGGAGATTGTACATCAATCTCCTTTTTTAAAACGGAAAAATAAAGGAAAAGGAATAGGATATTATGGAAAATCTAAAATATGTGCTTGAAATGGAAAAATATTACAAAAAGAATTTCCTGGAGTAAAAGCTTTAGATAATGTTCAATTAAAAATTAAAGCCTGGAACAGTTCATGCTTTTAATGGGGAGAAAATGGAGCTGGAAAAATCTACTTTAATGAAATGCCTTTTTTTGGTATTTATGAAAAAGATAATGGAAAAAAATTTTTATTAGATGGAGTGGAAGTAAATTTTAAATCCACAAAAGAAGCTTTTAGAAAATGGTGTTTCAATGGTTCACCAAGAATTAAATCAAGTTCTTCAAAGAAATGTTCTTGATAATATTTGGCTTGGTAGATATCCAATGAAAGGATTTTTCGTAGATGAAAAAAAGATGTATGAGGATACAATCAATATATTTAAAGATTTAGATATTAAAGTAGATCCTAGAAAAAAAAGTTGCTGATTTACCAATTGCAGAAAGACAAATGATAGAAATAGCAAAAGGCTGTTTCATATAAATCTAAAGTAATAGTTATGGATGAACCTACATCTTCACTTACTGAAAAAGAAGTAGATCATTTATTTAGAATCATAAATAGATTAAAAACAATCAGGAGTTGCTATAGTTTATATTTCTCATAAAATGGAAGAAATAAAAATGATTTCTGATGAAATAACTATTTTAAGAGATGGTAAATGGATATCAACTAATGATGTTTCTAAAATTTCAACTGAGCAAATTATCAGTATGATGGTTGGTAGAGATTTAACAGAACGTTTTCCTAAAAAAAGATAATACAGTTAAGGAAATGATATTAGAAGTTAAAAAAACTTTAACAGCTTTTAAATCAACCTTCAATACAAGATGTAAGTTTTGAACTTTATAAGGGAGAAATTTTAGGTATAGCTGGACTTGTTGGATCAAAAAGAACAGAAATAGTTGAAACTATCTTTTGGGATAAGACCTAAAGAAAAAAAGGAGAAATCATTTTAAATGGAAAAACTGTAAAAGAATAAAAAAATCCAGAAGATGCTATAAAAAAATGGTTTTTGCTCTAGTTACAGAAGAACGTAGAAGTACAGGAATATTCTCAATGTTAGATATAGCATTTAACTCTGTTATTTCTAACTTAGATAGATATAAAAATAAATTTAGACTTCTTAAAAATAAAGATATGGAGAAAGATACAAAATGGATAGTAGATAGTATGAGAGTCAAAACTCCTTCATACACTACAAAGATTGGAAGTCTTTCTGGTGGAAACCAACAAAAAGTAATCATTGGAAGATGGCTACTAACTGAACCAGAAGTTCTTATGCTTGATGAACCTACAAGAGGTATTGACGTTTTAGCAAAATTTGAAATTTATCAATTAATGATAGACCTTGCTAAAAAAGATAAAGGAATTATTATGATTTCTTCTGAAATGCCAGAACTTTTAGGAGTAACAGACAGAATACTGGTTATGAGTAATGGTAGAGTGGCAGGAATTGTTAAAAACTTCTGAAACAAATCAAGAAGAAATAATGGAATTATCAGCTAAATATCTATAATTAAGAAGGAGAAAAAAATATGTTTGCAAGAAATAATGAAGGAAAAATTAGATTATAAAAAAATTATTATAGAGAGTGGATTATATCTTGTATTATTTTGTATGCTTATTGCAATAATAATAAAAAGAACCTACTTTCTTAAGTTTAAGAAACTTTAAAAACATTCTTACTCAATCTTCAGTAAGAACAATTATTGCTCTTGGAGTTGCTGGTCTTATAGTAACACAAGGTACTGACTTATCAGCAGGTAGACAAGTTGGACTTTCTGCTGTAATTTCTGGAACATTATTACAATCAATGACTAATGTAAATAAAGCTTTTCCCTAAATTAGGAGAATTTTCAATATTTACAACAGTATTAATAGTTGTATTAGTTGGTATAATAATAGCAAGTATAAATGGAATAGTTGTAGCTACTTTAAATGTTCACCCATTTATAGCTACTATGGGTACAATGACTATAGTTTATGGTATTAACTCACTTTACTATGATAAAGCAGGAGCTGCTCCAATTTCTGGGTTCGTAGATAAATATAGTAAGTTTGCACAAGGTTATATACAAATAGGCTCATATACAATCCCATATCTTATTATTTATGCAGCTATTGCAACATTAATTATGTGGATTTTATGGAACAAAACAAAGTTTGGTAAAAATGTATTTGCTGTTGGAGGAAACCCAGAAGCTGCAAAAGTATCAGGAGTAAATGTTGTTTTAACTCTTATAGGAATTTATGCACTATCAGGAGCATACTATGCTTTTGGTGGATTCTTAGAAGCAGGACGTATTGGTTCAGCAACAAATAACTTAGGATTCATGTATGAAATGGATGCCATTGCAGCCTGTGTAATTGGTGGAGTTTCATTCTATGGTGGAGTAGGAAGAATATCAGGAGTTATAACAGGAGTTATAATCTTAACAATTATAAACTATGGACTTACTTATACAGGTGTTAGCCCTTACTGGCAATACATTATAAAAGGTATCATAATTGTAACTGCTGTTGCATTTGACTCTATCAAATATGCTAAGAAAAAATAATTTAATACTTCGAAAGGGCTGTTTTCAAACAGCCCTATTTTATTTTGAAAAATAGAAATTATAAAAAATATTAATTAATATTTGTCAAAATAGAGAAAAAAATATTATATAATAAGAAATTGTTAATGGAAAGTAATTTTTTTTATATTTTAGTGGAAGAAGGAAAAAGTATGAGGAGATTTCAAAAATGCTACTATGGAATATAATGTAGCTAAGAATGAACTAGTGATAAGAGATGTAAATAATAATGGAATATTCTTTTGCTATAGATTTTTTTGAAAAATAGTAAACAAATTAAAAGAGTATTCAGTTTATATCCTGTTAGTGTGGAAATAAATAAAAAAATAGAATACTAGAGTTAAAAATTTTTCTGTACAAAAATCAAAATGGGGAACAAAGTGTATTAAATCTTCTACTTGAACTGGATCAACTTGTTTCAGATAAAAAGAACTGTAATAAATATTTCAAATGATGATTTATCTAATATTACATTAAATTAAAATACATGTTTTATTATTGTAAAAAAAGTTTACAAAAAAAAATAAAGAATAGTTTAAAAGTAGCTAAATATTTTTTTAAAATTGACAATATTTTTTTGATTGAATGATTTTTAATAACTATGATAGAATATAGAATAAAAAAATTTAAACTATAAACTGGAGGAAAAATGAAAAAGAAAATTTTATTATTTATATTAATGATAGCAACATCGCTTAATATAAATGCAGCACAGGCTACTTCATTTGCAGAAACAGTAAATGATGATAAAGTTGAGGTTATTGCTACTTATGATAATGAAATGCCTCAAGAAATTAAAAATATCTATAATCCTAAACATAAAGGTGAAGGAGTTAATTATTTTGACTATGTATTCGTTACAGCAAGAAGTGCAAATTTAAGAGAAAAACCTGATCCAAAAATCTAAAGTTATAGGAAAGTTTACTTATGATGTGAAATTAAAACTTTTAGAAAAAGTAAGATATCAAGGAAATATCTGGTATTTAGTTGAAGATACTAAAGGTAATAAAGGTTATATTGCTGGAAGCCAAACTAAGAAAAAGAGACTTTTAGATTTCCAAATGGCTTTAGATAAAATAGGTGATTTAGAATATTTTCATAAATAAATCTATAGATGAAGGTGCAACATTAATGAGTGTTAATACTTATGCACCAAATCCAAGTAATATAAACCCACAAAGAGAAAAAGATAAATATGGGACATCTCTAGACCAAAAACTTTACTAGGAATTAGTAAAAAAAGGTGAAAGAATAATAATTCCTGATAGATCTGTAGTAAAAAAATTATAGAAAATAGAGGAGATAAAGCTTTAGTAAGAGCTCTTTCAATTCCTGAAGAAGTAGAAGTTTCTAAAGGCAAAATTATCTACATATCCTTCAATAAAAAAAGGATTTAGAAAAAGTTATAGCAATAGATATAGAAAATCAAAACTTTATGGTATTTGAAAAAGTCTAAACAAACAAATGAATGGGAATTAATTAGTTATGTTTATACAAAAACTGGTATAGATAGTCAATTAGGATATGAAACACCAAAAGGTTTCTTTACAGTTCCAGTAGTAAAATATGTTATGCCATATACAGATGAAACAGGACAAAAACAAGGTTCTGCTAAATTTGCTATAAGATTCTGTGGAGGAGGATACTTTACATGGAACACCTATCAATGTTCAAGAAGAAGTAAATAAAGAATTTTTCTTAAGACAAAAAGAATTTACATCTAGGTACAACAACAGGAACAAGAAAATGTGTAAGAACTAGTGAAGGACATGCAAAATTCTTATTTGACTGGCTTGTAAATAGTCCTAACAAGGATTCTAATGAACAAAGATTATCAGAAGATGCTTACTTTATAGTATTCTAATAAATTAACTGTACTTATAGAAGGAGGAAATATGAAGAAAAAAATATTTGCTGTGCTTATGCTTGCACTTTTAGCAACTGCATGTAGTAGTAAAAAAGTGATTAAAAATACAGGTGTAGGAGTGGACTCAGCCAACAAATATGCTATAGAAGATACTGAAGCTAGTAAAAAAACCTTTAGAAGATATTATAGTATTTGATCAAGAAGGAGTTACAATAAGAAGAGAAGGAAATAATCTAATCTTATCAATGCCAGAATTAATCTTTATTTGATTTTGATAAATATGCTGTTAAAGATGGAATAAAACCTTCACTTGCAACATTAGCAAAAAGCTTTAGGAGAAAAATAAAGATATTCATATTAAAATAGATGGATATACAGATTTTCATAGGAACAGAAGCTTATAACTTAGACTTATCTGTAAAAAAAGAGCAAGAGCAATAAAAAGACTTTTTAATTTCTAAAGGAGCTATTGGTTCTAATATATCTATAGAAGGTTATGGAGAACAAAAACCCAGCTGATACAAAACCAAAACAGAAGCTGGGTAGATCAAGAAATAGAAGAGTTGAATTTCATTATATCAAGAGGATAAAATAAATATTTATAAAGTTTTTTTAGACTAAGGGAAAGATTTAATTATGCTCGAATCTTTCTCTTAGTCTTTATTAAATAAAAGGGAGTATTAAAGATGTTAGCAAAAGAGATACACTGGGAAAAAAATTAGTCGACAATATATTTACAACAAGTAAAAAAAGCAAAACAAGCTATTAAAAAAATATGGTAAGGAAAAATGTAATTAATGCAACTATTGGTTCATTATATGACGAAGATGAAAAAAATTTGCCATATATAATGTGGTTGAAAAAGTATATAGAAATCTACCTTCTGAAGATTTATATGCCTATTCTACAAAATGTAATAGGAGAAGATGATTATCTTGATGAAGTTATAAAAGCTACTTTTCTATGATGACTATAAGGAAGAACTAAAAGGATTTACTATATATAGCTTCTGTTGCAACTACTGGAGGAACAGGTGCTATATCAAATACAATTAAGAATTATATGGACACTGGAGATAAGGTATTACTTCCAAATTGGATGTGGGGAACATATAAAAAAATATTGTTATTGAAAATGGTGGGAAAAATAGAAACTTATCAATTATTTGATGAGAATGGAAATTTCAACTTTGAAGACTTTTAGAAGTAAAGTTTTAGAATTAGCAAAAAAACACAAAAAAATGTGGTTCTTATATTAAATGAACTCTAGCCATAATCCTACAGGTTTTAGAATGACTTACGAAGAATGGGTAAACCTTATGGACTTTTTCAAAAGTATAAAAAGATACAAACTTAATAGTTATAAGAGATGTGGCATATTTTTGAATATGATGATAGAACTGAAGAAGAAACAAAAAGCTTTGAGAAAACTATTAATAGGTTTACCTAAAAATGTTCTTTTTCATGTATGCATTTAGTTTATCTAAATCTCTATCTATTTATGGAATGAGAATAGGAGCACAAATAGCAGTTTCTTCAAGTGAAGAAGTAATTCAAGAATTTAAAGATGCTATTTCTTTTTCATGTAGAACAACTTGGTCTAATGTTCCAAAAGGTGGAATGAAATTATTTGAAACTATAATGAAAAAAATCCTGAATTAAAAAGCTGATTTCTTAAAAAGAAAAACAAGCTTTATATAGACTTATTAAAAAGAAAGAGCAGATATATTCTTAAATGAAGCTAAAGAAGTTAAATTTAGATATATTACCATATAAGAGTGGATTCTTTGTTACTATTCCAATAGGTGAAACAGTTGATAAAGTAATAGAAGATCTAGAAAGTCAAAAATATATTTGTTATCAAATTTGATAAGGGAATAAGAATAGGTATATGTAGTGTTCCAAAAGAGAAAAAAAATAGTAGGTCTTGCTAAAAAAATAAAAAGAAGCTATTGAAAAATCTAAATAAAAGTGATAAACTATGAAAATAAAGAGTATTTTAGAAAGAAATCCTATTATACCCGCAATAAAAAGATAAATATAACTCTTGAAAAAGCTTTTAAATTCTAATAGTGAGATAGTATTTATTATATTAGCTAATATAGTAAATATAAAAAGAATATTGTGATAAATTAAGAGAAAAAAATAAAATAATATATATCCATATAGATATGATAGATGGATTAAATAGCACAAATAATGGGAATAGACTACATAATGAATACAATCAAGCCAGATGGAATACTGACTACAAAAGTCCAATGTTGTTGCTCATGCTTATAAGAATAATATAAGTGTAATTCAAAGGTTTTTTATACTAGATACTCTTTCTTATGAGAAAGCTTTTATCAAATATAAAAGAAAAATAAAAATTGTAGCAGCAGAAATTATGCCTGGGCTTATGCCAAAGGTTATAAAGAAGCTTTCACAAAAAACTCATATTCCAATAATCACTGGTGGTTTAATAAAAGAAAAAGAAGATGTAATCAATGCTATCAAAGCTGGTGCTTTATCTGTTTCAACAACAGAAACTAGTCTATGGGAAGAATAAAGGGGGAGGTGTAGACTTGTCAAATTCAAATAGGAAGTTAGGGTTTAATGCCAGGAAGTGTTGTATACACAGGAGAAAAATCCTAATTATAATATAACAATAACAGTTATATATTATTCAAAAAGATTTTTCATAAAACGAGAGACTTTTCTCATCTACTGACAAAATAGATATAGACTTTAAAGTTTAAAGGAAATATTTGGATAAATATAGATGGGATAAATGATGTAAATTTAATAAAAAGATATAGGGAAAAATGTTTGATATAGATACTCTATCCTTAGAAGATATAGCTAACCCAGAACAACGTGTAAAAATTGATGATAGAGATACTTATATTCTAATAATTTTAAAGATGTTACAGATGGAAATACTTACAAAAAGATGTACAATATGAGCAATTATCTTTAGTAATAAAAAAAGAATATATTGATAACTTTCCAAGAAACACCTTATGATCCTTTTGAAATAATAAGAGCTAGACTAGAAATAGCAGGTGCAAGATTACGTAGTCAAGATGTAAGTTATCTTGCTTATATTCTGATAGATATAATAGTTGATAACTATTTATTAATCTTAGATGAAGTAGAAAATGAGATAGATGAAATTGAAAAGTCAATTGATTGAAAGTGCAGATAGAGATGATTTAGAAAAATATTTTAGCTTTTAAAAACAAAAATATAGCTAGTTTTTAAAGAAATTTATCTCTCCAGTAAGAGAATTGATTTCTAAATTACAAACTAGAAGTATGTTAAATTATTTCCATGAAGATATGAAATATTACCTAGGTGACTTAAATGACCATGGTATTATAGTGTTTGATACAGTAGATATGTTAAATAATAGAGCTACAGAGTTGATACAGCTCTATCATTCTATGATTAGTAATACCATGAATGAAATTATGAAAATATTAGCAATAATTTCAACTATATTTATGCCTTTGAGCTTTATAGTTGGACTTTATGGAATGAACTTTTGATAATATGCCAGAACTTAAATGGCATTATGGATATTATATAACTTTAGGTCTAATGGCAAGTCTTGTAATTTTAATGATATTTTTATTTTAAGAAGAAAAAAATGGTTTTTAATAATTTTAGCAACTAATTTTTTACTTGTAAAAAGGTAAAGAACCAGTTGCTTTTTTTATTTCTTTTATATCAATTTAGCTTGAATTTGAATTAATTTGTATGCTATAATATCAAAAAAATATCAAAAAAAAGAGGTGTATTAGTATGTTTTTCAAATATTATTGTTACAGCAGCCATAGTAGTAGGAGTTGTAATTCTTTTGAGTTTTTTTCTCTTATGTTAGAGTACCAGTGAATAAAATGGCATTTATTTCTGGAGTAGGTAAAAAAATAGAGTTGCTAGGGGAAAATTAGTAATCTACTTAAGATTTTTTTGAAAAGAGTAGATTATCTTGATTTATCAGTTTTTTTCAGTTGATGTAAACACGGCAGTTGCTGTTCCGACTAATGACTTTATAAATATAAAAGTGGATGCAGTTGTAAATCTTCAAGTTGATGAAACAGTAGGAATTTTAGAAATTGCTGCTAAAAAAACTTCTTAAATAGAAAAAGTTCAGATATTGCTACTTCTGTTAAAGATGTTTTTAGAAGGAAATTTAAGAGAAATTGTTGGACAAATGCAGTTAAAGGAAATTGTACAAAAACAGAAAAAAAATTTCAATGAAAAAGTTCAAGAAAAATGTTGCACCAGATTTAAGAGAGATGGGATTAAAAGTTATTTCTTTCAATGTTCAAAAATTTCCAAGAAGATAAACAAGTTATTGAAAAACTTAGGAGCAGAAAATATTTCAAAAATTTCTAAAGAAGCTTCGATAGCTAGAGCTGAAGCCGATAAAGAAATAGAAATAGCAAAAAGCTAATGCAAAACAAAGAAGCTATGGATATAAAATTAAAAAAACAGAACAAGAAATAGCCGAAAAAGAAAAACGCCCTTGCTATAAAAAAAAGCTGAATTGAAAGTTAAAGCTGATACTGAGAAAGCAAAGGCTGATGTTACTTATGAACTTGAAAAAGAAAAGAAAAAGAAAAGAAATAGAAGAAGTAAGTGGGCAATCAAATTTAGTTCGTGAACAAAAAGCAATAGAAACAAATAAGGCTAAATATGAAGCTGAAACAATAGTACCTAAACAGGCTGATGCTGAAGCAAGAAAAGTTGAAAAAACAAAAGAGGCAGAAGCTAAAAAGATTGAAGAGCAACAATATGCTGAAGCTAAATTATACAAGGAACAAAGAGAAGCAGAGGCAATTAAATTAAGAGCATTAGCAGAGGCAGAAGCAATTAGAGAAAAAGCATTAGCTGAAGCAGAAGCAACAAGACAAAAAGGATTGGCAGAAGCTGAAAGTAAAAAAGCATTATTGCTTGCCGAAGCAGAAGGACTTAGAGAAAAAGGACTTGCAGAGGCAGAAGCTCTTGATAAGAAAGCAGAAGCTATGGCAAAATATGGAGATGCTGCAAAACTAGAAATGTACTATAATGCTTTACCATTAGTGGCGAAAAATCTATCGGAGCCTCTATCTAAGATCAGTAATATAACTATGTATGGTGAAGGAAACACTACTAAATTTATGTCAGAAATGACTCAAAACTTAGATAAAGTTTTAAAAGCAGCTTCTGATGGTTTAGGAATAGATGCTAAAAACTTTGTTAACTTCATATTTAGGTGGAAAAAAATAGCTCAACCTAAAAAAATGAGGCTCCAAAAAGAAAGTAAAGATGTAGGATGTAAATAAAGAAGAAAAAAATAAAAAAATTATAAATTAGATACAAGTTAATTATATTAAGGAGATGGTCTTATGAAGATTTTTTTGCACATAAAGGAGCATCAGGTTATGCACCAGAAAATACTCTAATTGCAATAAAAAAAGCAATAGAAATGAAAGTTGATGGAATAGAGATAGATATACAGCTTACAAAAGATGGAAGAATAGTTGTTATGCATGACTGGAAAGTTGATAGAACTACAACAGGTAGAGGTTATGTCTATGAATTAGACTTTGACTATATTAGAACATTAGATGCAGGACAATGGTTTACTAAAGATTTTTATAGGAGAAGTTGTGCCGACTTTGGAAGAAGTTTTAGATATACTTCCTCAAGATATGATGCTAAATATAGAAATAAAAGATACAGCAAGACATCACAGTAAAATTGAAGAGAAATTATTAGAAGTTTTTAAAAAAATATCCAGATAAATTTGAAAATATAATTGTATCATCTTTTCATCATGATAAGATAAAAAAATTACAAGTCTTAGAACCAAAAATTAAAATTAGCTTTATTAACTGATAGTGAATTTATAGAAATAGAAAAAAATATTTGTCAAGTAATGGGTCTATCTTCTTACAGTTATCACCCTGAAATAAATCTTATTTCTAAAGGAAGATGTTGAAAAAAACTACATGATAAAGGGGGTGAAAAATATTTGTATGGACAGTAAATAAAGAAGAAGACTTTAAATTATTTAGTTAAATTAGGTGTTGATGGAGTTATAAGTGATTATCCCTGATCTTATGAAAGAATTGATTAGTTAAAATTTAAAAAGACTATAAAAAAAGAGGGAGTAAAATGCCCTCTTTTTTTATATTATTGTTGAAAAAAACTATAAATAAAAAAATCGTTACATCATCTAAAAATTTATGTTATAATAAATAATCATGAAAATATTTAGAGGTTTGAAATGTCAAAAATTATAGTAAAAAAAGATAAGGAACAAAAAAAATTTTAAATTTTTTTATCCAAACGTTTATAAAGATGAAATTAAGGATATAATAGGAAATGTTAAAACAGGTGATATAGTTGATATCATAACAAGTGATATGAAATTTTTTTAGCAAGAGCTTATGTTACAGAAGGAACATCAGCCTTTGCTAGAGTACTAACAACAAAAAGATGAAAAAAAATTGATAAGAAATTTATTTTTTTGAGAGAATAAAAAAATGCTTATGAAAAAAAGAAAAACATCTTTTAGAGGAAACAAATAGCTTTTAGAGCTTTTTTTACTCTGAAGCAGATTATATTCCAGGTTTGATAATTGATAAATTTGATAAATATGTATCTATTCAATTTAGAAATTCAGGTGTAGAAAGTTTTTAGACAAGATGTAATAGAAGCAGTAAAAAAATATTTAAAACCTAAGGGAATATATGAAAGAAGCGATGTTGAAAATAGAGTTATAGAAGGTGTTGAAACAAAAACAGGAATAATTTTTTTGGTGAAATTCCAGAAAGAACTATTATGCTAGATAATGGAGTCAAATATAGTATAGATATAGTTGATGGTCAAAAAAACAGGTTTCTTTTTTTGGATCAAAGAGATTCTAGAAAATTTATAGCTAAAGTACATCAATAATCAAACAAGATTTTTTTAGATGTTTTTTTCAAGTAGTGGTGGTTTTTTTCTATGGCAGCCCTTAAGAATGGAGCTAAAGAAGTAGTAGCAATGGATAAAGGATAGCCATGCTCTTGAATTATGCTATGAGAACTATAAATTAAAATGAATTTACAGCAGATTTCTCCACTGTTGAGGGAGATGCTTTTTCTTATGCTAAATACTTTAGCTACAAGAAATAAGAAATTTGATATTATAACACTTGATCCGCCTTCACTTATCAAAAAAAGAAAACAGATATTTATAAGGGAAGAGATTTCTTTTTTTAGATTTGTGTGATAAAAAGTTTTTAAACTTTTAGAAAATGGAGGAATTTTAGGTGTTATCACTTGTGCTTATCATATAAGTTTACAAGACTTAATTGAAGTAACAAGAATGGCAGCTTCAAAAAAATAATAAATTATTGAGTGTTATAGGGAGTAAATTATCAGCCTGAGGATCATCCCTTGGATATTACATATCCCAGAAACACTATATCTAAAAAGCCCTATGGGTAAGAGTAGAGGAAAGATAAATAGGAGGAAGTGACATGTATTTAGATATTTTTAATTTTAATAATTTTTTTATATTTGGAATATTTGAGTGGAATAAGAAATGGAATTTTTTTATAGAGATTATATCAGTTTTTGGTTTTTGCAATTAATTTGCTTATAACAAAAGATATATACACCAGTTGTTTTAAAGATTTTTAAAAAGATCAGATGCATCATTTGCAAATAACTATGTAATAACATATATAGTAACTTTTTATAACTGTATATTTAGTTGTTTCAATGATATTAGTTTTTTTGTAAAGAAAGCATTTAAAGGTTTGAAAAAAAGGGATTCTTTAATAAATTGATGGGAGGAATAGCTAGGTTTTGTAAAGTCTTTGATAGTTTCACTTGTAATTATACTGATTTACACATATAGTTCTAAATTAGCTCCTTCATTGGAAAAAGTATTCACAAGGAAGTTCTGCAATAGAGATATTTTTATGAAATCCTTCCTAATTTTGAGAGTTATATACCAGATATTCTAGTAGAAGATTTTTAATAAAAATGCCACAAAAAAATTATAGAAAAGAATATCAATACAATGTTATAAGGTGAGCTATGAAGATAATAAATAAATATATTTTTAGATGAATTAAAAGGACCAATTATATTAGCAGTTTTTGTATTTACTTTTCATATTTTTTTATTGGATATAGTGGTAACTATGATGGAACATATAATAGTAAAAGGAATATCAGTTTTTGATGTCTTAAGATTACTATCTTTTTATATTCCACCTATACTTACTCAAACAATTCCAATAGGAATGTTTTTTTAGGAATAATGATATGTTTTACAAAAATTTAGTAGAAATAGTGAATCTGTTGCTATGGTATCAACAGGTATGTCTATTAGAGCTATTTTTAAAACCTATACTTGCTATTGCAATAGGGGTCAGCTATATTTATAGTTTTTTCTTACAAGAAAGCATAATACCTCGTTCTTTTATAAAAGTTAAAAGTATGTAGGGAACTAAAAATAGCTTATGAAAATCCAGTTTTTCAATTGAAAAGAAAAAAACTTTTATAGATAATTTAGATCAGTATAGTATCTATGTTGATAAGGTTGAATCTGATGGTAAAAGCAAAAAAATATAATTGCTTTTTGAAAAACCAGAAAGATAAAACAAAATTTTCCTATGGTTCTAACAGGTGAAGAAGCATTTTGGAAAGATAATTCCATTATTTTTAAAAACAATCACAATTTATAAGTTTTGATGAAAACTGGAAAGAAAAATTTGACAGGAACTTTTGATGAAAAAAAGAGTTGTATTAACACCATATTTTTGAAAAATTTAAATTTGAAAAATAAAAGGATGTTGAAGCACTTAGTATAACAGATCTTGTTAAAAAAATATAAGAAAAGTAGATAGCAGAGGAAGTTCTTAAATATAAAAATTGAAATTTTTAGAAAAGTTAGCTTTTGATTTTTTTCAACTAGTTCCTCTAGCAGTTATAGGTTTTTTTGTCTTTCATTAGGACATCATAGAATATCAAAAAAATACTCTTTTGTCTTTAGCAATGATAATAATATTTGCTTATATAATATTCTTAAACATAGGAATAGTTATGGCAAGTGCAGGGAAATTACATCCTTTTATTGCAACTTGGACACCTAATGTACTTTTTATATTTTCTTTAGGATATAAATTGTACAAAGCAAAAGAGGTGAGAGGAATATAATGATTAAAAAAATTAGATATATATATAAGTAAGTATTTTATAAAAATATTTTTTTAATGAATATAATAGGTTTTATGGGAGTATTTCTTACTTGCCCAAACCTTTTAAAGATAATTAAATATATTAACCAAGGTAAACTTGTAGGTGGAGAGATTTTTGACTATATTATAAACCTATTACCTAAAAATGTTTGTTGAAACAGCACCTCTTTCAGTTTTTACTAGCTGGACTTATAACTATAAGTATAATGGCTAGTAACTTAGAGATTGTTTCATTGAAAAACATCAGGAATAAGATTTTTTTAAGAATAGTTAGAGCTCCTTTAATTATAGCTTTTATCATATCTTTGTTTGTATTTTTTTGTAAATAATTCTATTTATACAAAAATCTTTAGCTAAAATTAATTTTTTTATAGAAAAGGTGAAATAGATGCCTCTTTAAGATTACCAACAACTAAGGAAAATGCTTTTTTTATAAATAATACTGATGGTTATATTTATTTGATGGGAAATATTAATAGAGAAACTGGGGAAATGCAGAAAAAAATAGAAATAGTCAGTTTATGATACTGAAATTTCTAAAACCAGTTGAAATTATAACTGCACAGAGTGGAAAAATATGATAAAGATAATAAAAAAATGGTTACTTTCAGGTGTAAATATTTATAATGTTGAAACAAAGAAAAACTATAACTAAAGTAGAATATGATTCAGATAGATTTGTAGAAGACCCAAATAACTTTATAAGAGCAGCAGCAGAAGATCCAAGAATGCTAACTATTAAAGAATTAAAGAAAACTATTAAAGAACAAAAAAATATAGGTGAGGATACAAGAATATATCTTGCAGAATTAGCTAAAGAGATATTCTTTTCCTTTTCGCAAGCTTTTATAGTAGCTTTTATAGGACTTTCAGTTAGTAGTAAATATGTTAGAGGTGGAAGAACAACTTTAAATTTAGTTATCTGTGTTGTGGCTGGTTATGGGTATTATCTAGTATCAGGAGCATTTGAAGCTATGAGTTTAAATGGAATTTTAAATCCATTTATTTCAAGTTGGATACCTAATATTTTATATTTTTATAATAGGAATGTATTTTTATGAATAGAGCTGAATATTAGAGATTGAAGGAGGAGAAGTTGGAAAAATATTAAATTAAAGAAGTTAGACAATGGAATAACCTTAATAACAGAACATTTACCTAATGTAAGCACATTTAGTATGGGATTTTTTTATTAAAAACAGGTGCTATAAATGAAACTAAAAAAAGAAAGTGGAATTTCTCATTTTATCGAACATTTAATGTTTAAAGGTACAAAAGAATAGAACAGCTAAAGAAATTTCAGAATTTGTTGATTTTTGAAGGAGGTATATTAAATGCCTTTACTTCAAGAGAAGTTACTTGTTATTATATAAAAACTTCTATCATCAAAAAAATGGATGTAGCTCTAGATGTTTTAACAGATATGTTACTTAATTCAAATTTTGATGAAGAAAGTATAGAAAAAGAAAGAAATGTAATTATAGAAGAAATAAGAATGTATGAAGATATACCTGAAGAAATAGTTCATGAAAAAAATATTGAATTTGCTTTTAAAAAGGAATACATTCAAACTCTATTTCAGGAACAATAGCAAGTTTAAAGAAAAATTAATAGAAAAGCTATTTTTAAAATATTTAGAAGAACATTATGTAGCTGAAAATTTAGTCGTAGTAGCTTGCGGAAATATAGATGAAAAAAATATCTATATAAAGAATTAAATAAGAGAATGAAAGACTTTAGAAAAAGCAAAGAAAGAAGAAGTTTTTAGATTTAACTTATCAAATCAAAAAAAAGGAAAAAAAGTTGTTAAAAAAACCTTCTAATCAAATACATCTTTGTTTTACAACTAGAGGAGTTTCTAATAGATCTGAATTAAGATATCCAGCAGCTATAATTTCAAATATCTTAGGTGAAGGAATGAGTTCAAGATTATTCCAAAAAAATAAGAGAAGAAAGAGGTCTTGCATATTCAGTTTATACTTATCTGACAAGATTTACTAACTGTGGACTACTTTTCTGTTTATGTTGGAACAACAAAAAGAAGACTATAAGGAAGTTATAAAAACTTATAAAAAGAAGAATTTAAGAATATTAAAGAAAAATGGAATATCAGAAAGAGAACTTAGAAAAGCTAAGAATAAATATGAAAGTGCTTTTACTTTCAGCTTAGAAAGTACAAGTTCAAGAATGAATAGACTGGCTTCAACATATCTAACTTATGGAGAAATAATAAGTCTTGATAAGGTTAGAGAAGATATTGAAAAAGTTAGTCTAAAAAGATATTAAAAAAAGGCAGCAGAATTTTTTTATTTGATGAAGAATATTACTCACAAACAATAGTAGGAGATATATAAATGAAAAAGATACAAGTTAAAGTAGTTAGAGAAGAAGGAGTACAACTTCCAAAATATGAAACTGAAGGCTCAGCAGGAATGGATGTTAGAGCCAATATAAAAGAAGCTATAACTTTAAAATCTTTAGAAAGAGTTATGATACCAACAGGTTTAAAAGTAGCTATACCTGAAGGTTATGAAATACAAGTTAGACCAAGAAGTGGTTTGGCTATAAAACATGGAATAACTATGCTTAATACTCCTGGAACAGTTGATAGTGACTACAGAGGAGAATTAAAAGTTATAGTTGTAAACTTGAGTAATGAAGCTTATACAATAGAGCCTAATGAGAGAATTGGGCAATTTGTTTTGAATAAGGTTGAACAAATAGAATTTGTTGAGGTTGAAGAATTGGATGATACTAGCCGTGGTGAAGGTGGTTTCGGACATACTGGGAAATAAATGGAGATAAGAAAGAATTATGCAAAATAGTACTTACTTGAAAAAAATATCAAAGTTCAGTGTATTTTTTTATAGCAAATATAATACTACTTTTTTTGTAATTAGTTTATCTACTATATATAGTGCAACTATTACAAAGTCTGAACCTTTTTTTATCAAAGAAATTATTTGGTTTATGCTAGGTCTTATAGTATTTGTTATAGTCTCTTTAATAGATTATAGAAAATACTATAAGTATTCAATGGCCATTTATATATTTAATATTATTATGCTTCTATCTGTTCTAGTGATAGGAACTTCAAGATTGGGAGCAAAAGAGATGGATAGACTTTAGGACCTTTTAGCTTTACAGCCATCAGAATTTTCAAAATTACTTTTGATATTCACTTTTTTCAGCTTATTTAATAAATAATTATTCAGATAAGTATACTGGTTTTTAAGGCAATGTTTATGTGTTTTTTACATATCTTTCCTGTATTTTTTTCCTAATAGCAATAGAACCTGACTTTAGGGACTTCTCTAGTTATCATTTTTAATTTATGGTATGCTACTTTTTTTAAATAAATTGGAATGGAAGTGTATAATAACAGTTTTTTTGCAAGTATAGCAGGGTTTAATCCCAATAGCATATAAAGTTTTTTTACTGAAGGAATATCAGAAAAGACAGAATAGATACTTTTTTTAAATCCAGAGTCAGATGCATTTGGGTACAGGTTGGAATATAACACAATCTAAAAATAGCTATAGGTTCAGGAAAAATTTTTTTGGAAAAGGATTTTTTTAAATAACACTCAAGGGAAATTAAAATACCTTCCTGAGTCTCATACAGACTTTATAGGTTCAGTTTTTTTCTTGAAGAAAGAGGTTTTATTGGTGGAAGTATGTTACTTCTAATCTATATAGTTCTTTTGGCTCAAATTCTTTATATTGCAGATACAACTCAAGATAAATTTGGAAAAATATATCTGTTATGGAGTGGCAACTATATTTTTTTCTTCCATATATTTGTAAATATGGGTATGATAATGGGAATTATGCCAGTAACAGGATTACCTTTACTTTTTAATGAGTTATGGTGGAAGTTCTTTAGTGTTTTCGTTTTTTGATACTTGGAGTTGTACAAAAGTGTAAAAGATACATAGAGGAAACAAATAATGATAGAATTTATAATTGATGAAGAATATGAAACTGTCAGAATAGATAGATTTTTTTAAGAAAACATTTAAAAAAATATAGCTCTTTCTGAAATTTATAAAATGCTTAGAAAAGGCTAAAAATAAAAAGTTAATAATAAAAAGGTTTCTCAAGATTATAGATTAGTTTTAGGTGATATAATTTTTTTGTGTTTCTACCTGAAAAGTTTTGAAGAAAAAAATGAAGAAACATTCATTGAACTAAATGAAATTAGAAAAAGAAAAATTAAAAGTCTATGATAGCTTATGAAAAATGAAAATTTATTTATTATAAATAAAAAAATTTAGGAGATGTTATTCATAAGGGAAGTGGACATGACATTTCTTTACTTGAAGAATTTAGATCTTATTATTCAAATAATAAGGTAAATTTTGTAAACCGTATTGATAAAGTTAACTTCAGGTCTTGTTATAGGAGCTAAAAAAATATAAAAACTGCTAGAGAAATAGCAAAAAGAAATACAATTAGGAAATATAACTAAAAAGTATTATATCTTTGGTTTATGGAAAAAAATAGAAAAAGAAGAATTTATTTTAGAAAAATTACTTGAAAAAAAGATGAAGAAAAAGGTTATAGTATCAGATATTGAAAAAGAAGATTATAAGAAGTCTATAACTCACTATAAAGAGAATAAATGGTAATGATGATTATACTTTTGTTAGAAGCAGAACTTAAAACAGGTAGAACTCATCAATTAAGAGCTCAATTAAAGTCATATAGGACATACTATTGTAGGAGATACAAAAGTATGGTAAAAAAATATAAAAGAAGAGACTATGTACTTATTTTCCTATTATTTAAAAAAATAGATCTTTATGATTTAGAGCTTTGAAATGGGAATCCCAAATTTCTTTTTTAAAAAAAGTGTGATGTACAAAAAAATAAGAGACTTGTTAGGCAGACTTTTTGAGTTTGTTTAGTAAGAGCTTGTTTTTATATAAATTTATAAAAAAAATATTAGGAGGGAAAAAAATGGAATTTTTTTGGATAGTTACTTTAAAAATTAGTGAAAGAAAAAGTACTATTTCACACGAAGTTATGGGGGAATTACAACATTTTTTTAGCAATGGCTTATATAATAATTGTAAATCCGTCTGTATTATCACTTTCAGGAATGGATAAAGGAGCTTTAATAACAGTAACTTGTTTAGCATCTTTTATTGGAACAATCATAGCAGGAGTATGGGCAAATTCACCTATAGCTTTAGCACCAGGTATGGGGCTTAATGCTTTCTTTACTTATACTTTAACTTTAGAAAGACAAGTTCCTTGGCAAACAGCATTAGGTATAGTATTTTTATCAGGATGTTTCTTCTTAATTCTATCAATAGGAGGAATAAGAGAAAAAATTGCAAGTTCAATACCAGTGTCACTAAGACTAGCAGTTGGTGGAGGAATAGGATTATTCATAGCTTTTATAGGTTTAAAAGGTATGGGAATAGTTGTTGCTAACCAAGCTACTTTTGTTGGAATTGGAGAATTTACAAAAGACAACATGTGTTTCTATTATTGGACTTTTAATTATAATTGTAATGGAAGTTAAAAAGAAAAAAGGTGGAATACTTATAGGAATTATTATAACAACAATATTGGGAATTGTAATTGGAGATGTAGCAATACCATCAAAGATACTTTCTTTACCACCAAGTCCCAGCACCTATCTTTATTTAAGTTAGATATTATGTCTGCATTTAAATTATCATTGATAGGACCTATATTTCTCATTTATGTTTGTTGACTTATTTGACTCATTAGGAACTCTTATGAGTTGTTCTAAAGAAATGGGACTTATAGATGATAGTGGAGAAGTAAAAAATCTTGGAAGAATGCTTTATACAGATGCAGGATCAACAATAATAGGTGCTACTATGGGAACATCAACAGTAACTGCTTATGTTGAATCAGCAGCAGGTATTATGTTAGGAGCTAGAACAGGATTAGCTGCTACAGTAACTGCACTAGGATTTTTATTATCACTATTCTTTACACCACTTATCAGTATAGTACCTGGATATGCAACAGCACCAGCTTTAATTGTTGTAGGTATATTTATGTTTAGACAAGTTTCAAACTTAGAATTTGGTGATTTAAAGATTTTATTCCCTGCATTTATAACAATTTTTACTATGCCATTAACATATAGTATAAGTACAGGGCTTGCACTAGGATTTTTATCTTATATACTAGTTCATTTATTGACTTTTTGACTTTAAAAAAACTGAATATAACATTATTCTTTATTGGTGCAATTTGCTTTACTTCACTTACTTGTTTAAAAAAATTAAAAAAAAATAACTGAAATATAATATTTTTTTCTTGACATTAAAGAATTTTTTTATAGTAGAATGCGGAAGAAAGGGGGAGAAACATACTTCTCTTATTCAAAATTATCAATTTTTTTATAAAATAAATGGAGGTATTTAACATGACAAAAAAAAGAATTTGTGGATGCATTTGCGAAAAAAAGGGAGAACTAAAAATAAAAGATTCTGAAAGATTAGTAGCAGCTTTCTTAGAAACTGTAGAAGAAGCTTTACTAAAAAGGTGAAGGAGTTAGATTTATAGGATTTGGTTCTTGGGAAGTTAAAAGAAAGAGCTGCAAGAGAAGTAACTAACCCTCAAACTAAGAAAAAAATTAAAGTAGAAGCTAAAAAAAAGTTGTTAAATTCAAAGTTGGAAAACCATTAGCTGATAAAGTTGCTGAACAAAAAAAGTTGCTAAAAAAAGCTACAAAGAAAAAAATAATAGTTAGATAGATATAAGGGGAAGATAGCTTTCCCTTATTCTTATATAAGAAATAAGATTAGAAACTTTTGCAATTTTAAATTATTAATATGCAATAGTTTCTTTTTTTATTTGTAGAATATTTCTTTTATTTGTGATATTATAAAAAAAGTAGATAAATACAATTTTTTAAAGTGCAAGGAAAGGAAGGATATACATGTTAAAAAGAAAAAAATTCAGCTGGAGGGGGAAAGTTCAAACTTTTTTTAATTTATCTAAAGGAAAAAAAGAGTGAACTTGCTGAATCAATCAATGTTAAAGAATTTATTTCATATTTAAAGGATAAAATAATAAATGAAAAAAATATGAAATAACACGTGAAGAGGCAATTTTTTTATCAAGAATTCCAAATAATGATATGGAAACTTTAAATTTACTTTTTGATGCTGCTGATCAGATAAGAGAAGCATTTTTGTGGGAAATATTTTTGATTTATGCACCATCATAAATGCAAAAATCAGGGAAATGCTCAGAAAAATTGTAAATACTGTGCCCAATCATCTCACTTTAAAACAGGAGCTGAGACCTATGGTCTTGTCTCAAAAGAATTAGCTCTTTGTGAAGCTAAGAAAAATGAGGTTGAAGGTGCTCATAGATTTTCACTTGTAACAAGTGGTAGGGGACTTAGAGGAAGTGAAAAAGAATTAGATAAACTGGTTGAAATTTATAAATATATAGGAGAAAATACTGATAAATTAGAGCTTTGTGCTTCTCATGGTATTTGTACGAAAGAAGCTTTACAAAAATTAGCTGATGCAGGTGTCTTTAACATATCACCATAATCTAGAATCATCAAGAAGATTCTATCCAAATGTATGTACTTCTCATACTTATGACGATAGAATTAATACTATAAAGAATGCAAAAGCTGTTGGACTTGATGTTTGTAGTGGTGGAATATTTGGTTTAGGAGAAACTATTGAAGATAGAATAGATATGGCATTGGACTTAAGAGAGTTAGAAATATGTTCAGTTCCAATAAATGTTTTAACTCCAATTCCTGGAACTCCATTTGAAAATAATGAAGCTGTTGAGCCTTTAGAAATCTTAAAGACTATATCTATTTATCGTTTTATTATGCCTGAAACATATTTAAGATATGGTGGAGGAAGAATTAAGTTAGGAGATTATGTAAAAGACAGGTTTAAGATGTGGAATAAACTCTGCTTTAACAGGAAATTTCTTAACTACTACAGGAACAACAATTGAAAAAGATAAAAAGATGATAGAGGAGTTAGGTTATGAACTTTAAAGATTTCTTTGTTATAGGAACAGATACTGACGTAGGTAAGACTTATGTTAGTACTTTACTATATAAAGCTTTAAGAAAACATAATTTTCAATATTATAAACCTATTCAAAGTGGCTGTTTTTTTAAGAGATAATAAACTAATAGCACCTGATGTAGATTTTTTTAACAAAAGTTTGTAGATATTCCCTTATGATGACAGTATGGTAACTTATACTTTAAAAGGAAGAAGTTTCACCTCATTTAGCTTCTGAGATGGAAGGGAACTGTCATAGAGATAGAAAATGTCAAAAAAACATTTATGAAGAGTTAAAAAGAAATATTCTAATATTATAGTTGAAGGGTGCAGGAGGGACTTTTATGTTCCTCTTATCAGAGATAAAGTTCTATATTTATGATTTAATAAAAAAATGTGGAATTTACCTGTTGTATTAGTCTGTGGAACAAAGGTAGGTTCTATAAACCATACTATGCTAACTTTAAATGCACTTAAATACTATGGGAATAAAATTAGAAGGCTTAGTTTTTTTAATAATTATAAAGGACAATTTTTTTGAAGATGATAATATAAAAGTTATTTTAGAATTATCAAAAAGTCAAAAAAATTATTTAATTATAAAGAATGGACAAAAAAAGAAATTTCTGATGAGGAAATAGAGACTTTCTTTAATTAAAAAGGAGTTTTCAATGATTAATAATTTAAGTGAATTACAAAAAGAAAGATTTAAAATATGTTTTTTTCACCCTTGTGCACAAATGAAAGATTTTTGAAAAAAATCCACCTTTTAGTTATAAAAAAAAGGTGAAGGACTTTATTTAATAGATGAAAATGGAAATAGATATATGGACTGTATTTCTAGTTGGTGGGTAAACTTATTTGGACATTGTAATGCAAAGAATAAATAAAGTTATCTCAGAACAAGTAAATACTTTAGAGCATATAATCTTTGCAAACTTTGCTCATGAGCCTGCTGCTGAGCTATGTGAGGAACTTACTAAGGTTTTACCTAGAGGACTTAATAAGTTTTTTTATTTTTCAGATAATGGATCTTCTTGTATTGAAATGGCTTTGAAATTAAGTTTTCAATATCATTTACAAACTGGAAATCCACAAAAAACTAAATTCTTATCTTTAGAAAATGCTTATCATGGAGAAACAATAGGAGCTTTAGGAGTGGGAGATGTTGATATTTTTACTGAAACATATAGACCACTTATAAAAGAAGGAAGAAAAGTTAGAGTTCCTTATGTCAATTCAAAAATTATCTAATGAAGAATTTTACAAAATTAGAAGATGAATGTATTAAAGAATTAGAAGAAATAATTGAAAAAAAGATCATAATGAGTAGCTTGTATGATAGTTGAGCCTATGGTGCAAGGTGCAGCAGGAATAAAAATATACTCTGCTAGATTTTTAAAAGCTGTAAGAGACTTAACTAAAAAATATAATATACATTTAATAGATGATGAAATTGCTATGGGCTTTGGTAGAACAGGAAAGATGTTTGCCTGTGAACATGCAGGAATAGAGCCAGATATGATGTGTATAGCAAAGGGGCTTTCATCAGGTTATTATCCTATAGCTATGCTTTGTATAACTACAGATATATTTAATGCTTTCTATGCTGACTATAAGGAAGGAAAGTCTTTCTTACACTCTCATACATATTCTGGTAACCCTTTAGGTTGTAGAATAGCTTTAGAAGTATTGAGAATCTTTAAAGAAGATAATGTCTTAAATACTATAAATGAAAAAGGTAAGTACTTAAAAGAAAAAATGGCTGAGATTTTCAATGGAAAGTCATATATAGAAGATATAAGAAATATAGGACTTATAGGAGCTATAGAATTAAAAAGATAATCTTCTTCCTGATGTGAGAGTAGGAAAAGAAATCTATAACTTTAGCATTGAAAAAAAGGAGTTTTTGTTAGACCCTATAGGAAATAGTGTTTATTTCATGCCTCCTTATGTTATAACTTATGAAGAAATTGATAAAATGCTAGAAGTTTGTAAAGAAGCTATAGAAGAATTATGCCTATAATCTATTTCTATTTTTAAATAACAAAACTTTTGAGGGCTGTTGCAAATTATAAAAAGTAAAAAAAATAGTTCGTTACTGAGTAAATTTCTTAACGATAAAAATCAAGAATTCGCTGCAAATCAGGAAACTCGTTACACTCAAACACTCCTGAATTTGCTCGGCTCATTCTATTTGATTTTTTTATCTAAAAATTTCCATTCGTAACTCACTTATTTTTTTACTTTAGTATTGAAATTTTAATTTGCAACAGCCCCTTCTTTTGTTTCTACAAAATATGATATAATTAAAAAAATAGTGAATTATTTTTTTGGGAGGAGATATGGTTATTTTATATGCACTACTACAAGCAGTAATTATTTCAATAGTTATTATAATTGCTATTTGTATTCTTATTTTGTTAATAAAAAGAAAATTTAAAAAAATAAAGATGTTATTTCATTAAAAGGAGTTAAAACAGTAGTTTTTTTAATATAGGAGAGCTTGTTGAGGACTATATGGTATCAGCTATATCTATAAATAAAGCTTTTATCACATGATGCAACTTTTAAAAAGCTTTTAGAGAACTTAGTTGATGATAAAAAAATAGAAAAAAAATAATAATAGATGTTGATGAAGTTGACTTATCGAGAGTTCACATTGAAGAGATAAAAGAAATTTTTTTAAGAAAATTATCAGCTGATAAAGAAATCATTGCAATAGGAACTACCTTTGATGAGTATTCTTATCAAATAGCTTTTACTTGCAGATAAAAATCTACATGCTAAATACTAAACAATCTTGTTTATATTTCCGTGGTTATGAATATAAAGAGCCTTACTTTTAAAAAAATATTTTAGCTACTTTTAGGAGTTACAGTAAATACTTTACATATAGGTGATTATAAGGTAGCAGGAGAAAGTTTTTAGCCATGATAAGATGACTGAAGAAAAGAAAGAATCTTTAATGAATATTAAAGAAACTTTATTTCAAAAATTTTATAAACTTAGTTAAAGAAAAAAAGAAAAAGTTGATATAACAAATGAAATTCTTTCAGGAGATTTGATTTTTTGCTAATTCTGAAAAAAAGCTAAAGAGTTAGGTTTAATTGATGGTGTATCTACCTATGAAGAAATAGGTGTGGACTATGATGAGGACACAGTTGACTTTGTAGAATATATTTCAGCCTATAAAAAGAAAGAAAAAAATAAAAAGTAAGAATACAATAGCAGTAATTAATCTTGAAGGAGAAATAGATACAAGAGAAAGCAGAGAATCTGTGATTAATTATGATAATGTTGTTGAGAAAATTAGAGGTATTGGAAGATATTAAAAAAATTTAAAAGGACTTGTTTTTAAGAATTAAATTCTCCAGGTGGAAGTGCTTTAGAAAGTGAAAAAAATATATCAGAAGTTAAAAGAAATTAGAAATTCCTATTTATATTTCTATGGGAGATTTTGTGCAAGTGGAGGATACTATATTGCAACTGTTGGAAAAAAACTATTTGCTACTTCTGTAACATTAACAGGCTCAATAGGAGTAGTTATTCTATATCCTGAATTCACTGAAACAATTAATAAATTAAAAAGTAAATATGGAAGGTTTTTTTCAAAAGGAAAAGGTTTTGATATCTTTGATGTATTTTCAAAAGTTAAGTGAAGAGTCAAAAGAAAAAAATTATATATAGTATGAATGAGGTATATAGTGAATTTAAAGAGCATGTTATGCAAGCAAGAAATATAAGTGAGGAAGATTTAGAAAAAAATTGCAGGTGGTCGTGTATGGTTAGGAAGCCAAGCAAAAGAAAATGGGACTTGTAGATGAACTAGGGACTTTAAATGACTGTATAGATAGTTTAGCAAAAGATTTAGAATTAAAAGATTTTTAAATTGGGTTTACATAA